>Ga0160436_1000025_pt1 | contig 95601 bp, 93 predicted proteins | sample HID1973M_E0MG_FD_108264 | JGI IMG/M metagenome (GOLD analysis project Ga0160436, IMG submission 108264) | Enriched mosquito-associated microbial communities from UW Madison campus, WI, USA - HID1973M_E0 MG | ecosystem: Host-associated > Arthropoda: Insects > Digestive system > Unclassified ...
CTCAGCGCCCGTCGCGTGCTGGATTCGCGCCAACTGCGCGATCAACCACATGGGCGCGGCGTGCATGCGGCCGGCATCGTCACCCAGCGCCAGCGGCCGGGCACGGCCAGCGGCACCATCTTCGTGACCCTGGAGGACGAACACGGCATGGTCAACGTCGTGGTCTGGCCGGATCTGGCGCAGCGCCAACGCAAGGCATTGCTGGGCGCACGCCTGCTGTCGGTGCGCGGTCGTTGGGAAGATGTGGACGGCGTGCAGCACCTGATCGCCAACCAGTTGCAGGATATGAGCGATCTGCTGGGCGCCCTGCAGACCAGCTCGCGGGATTTCCAATGAGCAACGATCTGTTCGGCGCCAGCGCGCTGCACCTGGTCGACGATGCTCAGGGCGGCATCCGTTACTGGCCGGACTTTGTCGATGTCGATCTGGCACAGGCTTGGTTCGAACAGTTGCAGGCCAAAGCCGCCTGGACGCATCTGCAGCGGCCGATGTACGACCGTGTCGTCGACGTGCCACGCCTGCTGGCCAGCTACGACGTGGAAACCTTCCCCGACGACCTGCCACTGCGCGACATGCTGCTGCAGGTGCAGGCCACTGCACCCGCACCGTATTCGCGCGTCGGCATGAACCTCTACCGCGACGGCAACGACAGCGTCGCCATGCACAGCGACAAACTGCACATCCTGCGCGAAGGCTGGCCCATCACCCTGGTCTCGCTGGGCGCGCCACGCAAGATGCTGATCAAGCCCAAGCAAGGGCAGGGCAAGGCCATTGCCATCGACTTGATGCCTGGCAGCCTGCTGAGCATGAGCCATGCCTCGCAGATGACCCATGAGCATGGGATTCCCAAGACGCGCCGGCCGCAGGGGCCGAGGATCAGTGCGGTGTTTCGGGTGAGGCCTTAGGTTATTCGGCCGTTTTTTTCGCGCGGGGCGGCGCCTTTTTCTTGGCGGCATTGAACGCCGCTGCTTCGCGGATCAACGCCTGCAGGGCCTTGCCGTTGAAGACATCGGCCTGGTGGATATCAATCGCGCGACGGGTGTTGCCTTCCAGGCTGCTGTTGAACAGCTTGCTGGGATCCTTGAGTGCGGCGCCGTGGGCAAAGGTCAGTTTGACCTTGTCCTTGTAGGTTTCGCCGGTGCAGAGGATGCCGTCGCTGGACCACACCGGCGTGCCGCGCCACTTCCATTCTTCCACCACAGTCGGGACCGCATCGTGGATGGCCTGGCGCACGCGTGACAGCGCATCGCCACGCCAGTCGCGCAGCTCGTTGATGCGTTCGTCTATCAAGGCCGATGCGTCATCGCCGCTCGTAGCCGTTTTGGATCCAGCACTGTTCTTTTTCATGGGATGAGTTGTCGATAAGGGTAGGGAGGTCGACTACATCTTCTCGCCGGGTAAGCGGCTGGCCTGCTCGATCCAAGCAGTGAATTGCGCCTCGTCCAAAGGCTCGCTCGGGCTGATATGCAGGTAGCGCGTGTCAGCGGTTTTCGAATTCACCGGAGGCTGTGGCGTAAGCGACGTGCCACGGAAGAACGCCAACTTGATGTACTTGTCGAAGCAGTGAAAGCTGACGAACCAGAAGTCGTCCTGTAAGCCATACATCGGCGAGTTCCACTTCACCGCCTTGCGCACCTTGGGCACTGCCTGGGTGATGAGCGCGTCCAGACGCAGACCAACTTCGTGCTTCCATTCCGGCATGGCCGCGATGTAGGCATCCACAGAAGCCTGGCCGTAACCCTTGGGGATTTGCGGATTGCCGCCGGAGAGCAGCTTGGGCGAACCGGCCTGACTCTTGGACGAGGCACTTGCAGTGGACTTGCCGGAAGTCTTGCTCATCACGGGGATCACCCAATCAGGCCTGGCTGCACACGATACGGGATCTTCCGGCGCGGGTTTTGCGCTTGGTTCCATTTGCCTAGAAGAGCGTTGAGTTACCATTCTTGAGCTGAACGGAGCTGAGAAGGGTGGGTTTGCGGAAGCCTAGGTAGGTCAATAGAATCCCCGCCAACAGCTCCACAGCACCCTTCGCTCCGCGTCCGCCAGTTCGGACGGTCTTAGGGATTCGCCGAGGGAGCTGCTTTTTTTTTTGGGTTCCAAGCGGTGCGGGATCACATCGACTACATGCACTCGCCCGCGCGCGTCTGAATTCATCAGCGCAAGGCGCAACAAAAAAGCCGCCACCTTGTGGTGACGGCTTTCGTGTTTGGTGGTGGGGTGGAACCCTGCGCCAAACCTATGTAACTCAGCGCCTTAGAACCGCTGCGAACTCCTGCGGAAAGGTGCGGAATCTAGCCCCAACTGGCAACAATCCTACCAGTTCTGCCCGGCCGGGGTCACCAGCCAAGTGCATCAGACGGGACGCCAGTTCGATTCCCATTTGCGGAATTGAACCCGCGTCCGCATCGACTCACCCGACCTTCGATCAGGCGGTGACGAACCGCTCCCGAAATGCTCGCCGGCCCTGGTCGTAAGGCACAGGGTTGGTGGCGTGGGGGACCGGAGCGCTTCTGTCCCCGATGAGGTAATTGATCCGGTAGGTGCAGTTGCCGGATGGGTGCAGCATGCCGCCAATCACCCGGTCGGGTTTCAGGACCCGCTCCTGGATTAGACGGTCCAGCACCTTCTGGACCTGCGGCCCGAGCCCGACGAACACGGCATCCTTCAGTTCCTCGACCTCCGCCGCGAAGTTCTCCAGCAGGTACTTCCTCAGCAAGGGATGCTTGGTCATGTCAGGTGAGCCACGGTAATCGTCGTCCTTGACGAACACCGGATAGCGCAGAAGAGAGGTGGTCTGCACCAGGTGGCGCGACGTGGAGAACAGGTCGGCCGAATCGGTCAGGCCGAGCCACTTGTGGAAGCCCCAATGGTTGAGCTGGTTGATGAGGTTGCTCCGCAACGGCTCGCCACTGAATGCGCCGACGCTCTTGGCGGCCTGAATCGCTTCCGTGCTGGACTTGCCGGCCTGAAGTGCGCGCCGCGCCTCGTTGTTGGCATTGACCATCTGGGTGGGGCCCGGTGTGATCCCGACCAGAACGATCCGCGCATTGGGGTTGATGTACTCGAACGGCGCGTAATAGATCTTCACGTCGCCGCTTGCACCCATCAAAAGGCGCGGGTCGCGCACCACCGGAGGCGTCGACCCACAAAGAATCGGCGCGTACTTTTCGATAAAGTCTGTTTTCATTATTTGATGTGTCCTGGTCTACGACTGGTCCGCCAGCCTGCTGGAATCAGTCCGAAGCCCACAGCCGATCGTCATCCTGGGTCGCGGCCCAGAAGTCATCGAACAGGGCCAGCTTGGCTTCGTCCTTGGTTGCGTAGGTCTTGGTACTGAACCGGCTGCCGATCCGGTAGCCCCAGCGCTTGAACTTGTTCATGTGGACGCCGAGGTTGTGCCCATCGACGTTCAGAAAGCTGTTCCCCTTGGCGGACACCCGCCACTTGCGCTGCAGCCATCGGGTTCGGCGTGCTGCTCGGTTGCGCAACTTGGCCTCACGCCGTTTCGGCCCCTCGTAGTCGCCGCTCATCTTCTCGGCGCAGACGCAGCCGACGTCGAAGTTCTCGTCCAGATCCGGGTGTTCCATGACGTGGACGTAGCGGATCTTCTCGTTGCCGCACATCTGGCAGGTCGCGTAATCGGTTTCGTCCGCCGACTCGCCATCGGCCCGCAGGTCGACCACGTCAACGCAGTGCCATCCTTTGTGGGGCACTCCCGGCTGATCCCATCGATTTCCGCTCACGACTGACTTCCCTAATCCTGAGTCATCGAATACTTGCCTGTATGGCATTCCACGCCACATCCCAGCGTATCCGCTCCTGTTCGAGGCGGACTTGTTGACCACAGGCATTTCCCTTGATTGACTGATAGAGCTTTTGTTCGGTACTGGTGAGTAGTGGGAGCTCTGTGGAAGAGTGCTGATCTCTCTCTTCGACCCATAAATCACGATGACTCATCAGCGTTGACTCATCCATAAGCACAGTTCTCAGGCTAGGGATGTATGTTCTGGCTCGATTCAGAATGGCAAAGCCATGCGTATCAATGTCACCCCAGTAGATGCATTGCGCCTGTTGTAGCCATGGAAGCTGTCCCAAAACGTCAACCGCGTAACCCAGGCGCATGATCACAACCGCCCCTGGCAGGTCATCAAACGCAAGCCCAGTTTGAAGGTTCTCAACAACGAATACATTCTTTGGTCGAATGCCAACGCTTGCCACTTCCTCACAAGGAGCAGAGATATCGCCAAGACCGCCCAAACGGGCTCTCAGTTCTGGGTCTAGAACGCGCATGCGCATTAACTGCGGCTGTGCCCTCAAACCGCAGCGCCTAAAGAAGTCGCGCTCTCCTGTCGGGTCACCCTGGAGCGTCGCAACCAAGTCAGAGATGAGACCCTTTCTAGAATCCAGCCATTTGCTGTCGGCGCCGGAGATCGGAATTTGTCGCGGGTAGAGATTCGATTTCGGATTGAGATTGATCCACCCCAGCATCTCTGCCAGCCGACGAAAATCGGCATCGCCGTAGTCAGCGAGGACATCAAAATATCTCGGCAACTGCTGCGCCAGTACCGGCCAGCGAGCAGTGAGCGTCTGATAGCGAGATTGGGCACGGGCCCACCGTGCGGATTCTCCGATCCACAAGGCAACATCTTCAGGGCTTCGTAGCGCCAGTTTCTCTGGCAGTCGCTGGACGCCGAGCGCTTTCCACCGGCGCTCACACCAGGACAGGGTGCCGACTCCTTGCCAACCTTGCCATGCGCTCACCCAAGCGCGAACGCCGTCGACTTGCCTCAGCGCAGCCTGTTCCGTCGGTATGCTGAGCGGAACTTCCAGCGGCCATTGGCTCTCGCCAGCCTCGCCAATCAGCCACTCGCGTTGTTTGCTTTGAAAGCGACGGACGAGAAACTGTCGGACATCTTCAGGAAGCTTCAACGCTAGCCTCCTCTCGAGCGTGCTCCGGCAGCTTCAACCGCTGACGGTCACCGTCGTACTCGATCAGCAGGACGCCTGACACTCGCCGGTCGCTGATATCTACGAAGCAGGCGCCACCGATGAATGGTTCGAGGGTCATGACGGACTTCAGCGGCGTAGCGACGACCATTTGAAATCCGAAATTGGTAAAGATGTTCATCGCCAATGTGGTGAACTCGTTGTCAGCCTTGTCGAATGCCTCATCAAGCACGACGGGTGCATACATCGGTACGCCGTGGTCGTTTCCTCCCAGTTGATACCGCAGGGCTGCGGCCAAACACGTGGTGGCTAACTTCTGGCGTTGGCCTCCAGACTTACCAGCACCGCTTCGGTAGATCTCGACCTCGACACCACCTTCATCGATCTCCCGTCCGATGAACTCAACGTGCTGTCGAACGTCGAGCACAGTCTCACGCCAGCGCTTTTGCTCGGGGTCCTGACTGGCGAGTCGATCAACAAGTCGGCGCAGGGCCAGGAACCGCGCCTCGGCAAACTCCTGGTCTTCCGTCCACGCATGGCTAAGTGCTTGCTGGATTTCCTGCTTGAACTCATTGACGTCAGCAAGTTGCCGGTCACTGGCGTCGATGTGGAGATAGGTGCGTTGATTGGTGCTTTGGTTGAACGGCACCTGGCCAAGACTGTCGTTGACCAGATCCATTCGTTCTAGGATGGCCTTACGAGCGTCGTTCAGGTAGGTGGACAGTGCTGCCAGATTCTGGTGGCTTTGGCTCTGCAGCAGTTCGAAGAATCGCTGCTCGTAGGCGGGCAGGCCATCCGTTTCCAGTCGAACCAACTTGGCGAAAAAGTCTGGTGCGCTGGCGAGGCTCGTGTCCATGTCGCCAGCGTCCATAGGCCACTGCCGTTTGAATTCGGCGAAGCGCGCTTCTATTTCCTTCTCGCAATCGCCGATCTCATCTTTGATCTCACTGATTTCTGTATTGAGCCCTCTCTCAACAGCGGTTGCTACCTTGTCGAGAATTTCGAGCCTGATCGCGTCTGACTGCTTGGTGAAGCGTTCGTCGAGCCCCTTGATCTGATGGGGAGTCAATGGAACCCGGAAAGCATCTTGGAGGAGGGATTCAAGCTTCTGCGTGCTGTCGTTGATCTGCTTGAGAACGGAGTCATGCGCGACCTTGGCTTCGCGGAGGTCCTTGTCTGCTTGATCAACCGAGTGCTTTTGCTTGTCGATCCGCTCACTGATATGTAGTAAGGCTGTATTGCCTTCCCGCGCTTCGCGAATCTGCCGCTCGATGGTGGAAATGCGGTCTAGCAACGGTATTACATCGATTTCCTGCCACTGGAGATTCACCAAGGTCTGGCACTGCATCGCTCGGGTCGCACGATTCTTGTCTTGGTCGGCGAGGGTTTCGATTTCTCGCCCGAGGCGCGTAATCGTCGCAGCCAGCTCCTGGGCCTGGGCTTGAAAGAGCCCAAGCTTCTCGCGGTTATCAAACCCGAGCACCCAGTTTCGTCGGTCGCCGACACTTCTCCGGTCGTCCTTCTCATGCCGGGTTTTGCTGTGCTTGACCTGCCCCTCGCGGGTGATGGCTCGATCAGCGCTCCTGAACGACTGAATGGACTCGACGCACGCGTAATCGAAGCGTTGCCGTAGCTCGGCCTGCAGCCAATCGGCATACGTACCCTCCTTGACGTTTAGCTTGAGGACGAGCGAATTGGCACCAATGGGCTTGGCCTGCCACGTCTCCGGTCGGCCAGTCCGGTAATACACCAGGCGCTGCCCAAGGTGGGTGTTGTTGATGTGATTGGCCAACGCCGAATACTGGCGCTCGTCCACCAGGAGTGAGAGCGCAAATCCGTGCAGTACGCGCTCGATGGCACCTTGCCACTCTGCCTCGTCAGGCTTTACCTCGATGAGTTCGCCAACAAAGGGCAGCGCCGACTCCGAGATCCCGATGCCTGGGGAGTGTCAGGATTTTTGTGTTCGAGGCGGTTGGTTGATTTGCTCTCGACTGATTTCTCTCATTTCTTCAGGCCCCTGCCAGGCCGCCGGAGGCGCCCCCAGTTGAGCCATGTATTCATGGTTCAACCTCCTGCCTTGTTGGTGCCGTGGGTCGGCTGCGTGAAGCGATCTTCGTAGAGTATCGCGAACTGGTTCATCGCCTCCTTCCAGTCCTTGGCCGCGTGCCCCCAGTCAGCCGTGATGTTGCGCAGCGCCAGCCAGATCAACTTGGAGGCCGCTTCGTCACTGGGGAAGTGACCGCGCGTCTTGATGATTTTGCGCAGTCGCGCATTGATGCTCTCGATCGCGTTGGTGGTGTAGATCACCCGGCGGATGGACGGCGGAAACGCAAAGAACGGAATCACCCGCTCCCACGCCCGGCGCCAGGCGGCCACCACGGTGGGGAACTTGACGCCCCACGGGCCTTGCGCGAAGGCCTCGAGTTCGGCCTCGCCCGCCTCTGCGCTAGCGGCCGTATAGATCGCCCGGATGGCCGCCGCCAGTAGCTTGCGGTCCTTCCAGCTCGCGTAGTCCAGCGAGTTGCGAATCAGGTGCACGATGCACGTCTGCAGCGTGGTGGCCGGGTACACCGCCGCCAAGGCCTCGGGCATGCCCTTCAAGCCATCGGTGACCGCGATGAGGATGTCGTTGACGCCGCGGGTCTTCAAGTCGTTGAACACCTTCATCCAGAACTTGGCTCCTTCGGTGCCCTCGATCCACAAGCCCAGGATGTCGCGCGTGCCATCGGGCAGCACGCCCAGGGCCAGGTAGATGGCCTTGTTGCGCACCACCGCGTCTTCCTTGATCTTCACGCGCAGAGCGTCGAAGAAGACCACCGGGTACATCGGCTCCAGTGGCCGCGCCTGCCAGGCGGTGACCTCGGCCATGACAGCGTCGGTGACCGAGCTGATGAGCTCGGGCGAGACATCCACCCCGTAACTCTCCAGCAGAAAGCCCTGAATCTCGCGCATGGTCATGCCGCGTGCGTACATGGCCACGATCTTGTCGTCAAAGCCGGTGAAGCGGCGTTCGTGTTTGGGGATGAGCACCGGCTCGAAGGAGCCTGCTCGGTCGCGCGGCACTTCAATGCGCAGCGGCCCGTCGTCGGTCAGCACGGTCTTGGCGCTCCTGCCGTTGCGCTGGTTGGCGGTGCTGGTCTCGGGCTTGCTCGCGCCATTGGGATAGCCCAAATGGTGCAACATCTCAGCACCCAAGGCTCGCTCGATCAGCGCCTTCTTGAATGCCACCGTCGCCGCGTTCACAGCATCGCCCGTCATCGGCCCGGTGACGAACTGGTCAATCAACTCCTTCGGGATCGACGGCAACGCCGCCATCTTCGCGGCAATCGCCGCGTTCTTCATCTTCGTCTTGCTCGTCGGCATACATGTTCCTTGTCGTCATGCTATGCCTCGAACACAAAATTTATGACAGGCTCGATGCCTGAGGCGATGTCTCGGCGCATTTCCAGCATATCGGCTGGAATATTCGATGGTTGGCGCTGGAGTGCCTGCACCTCCTTCACCGCTTGCGAAAATGCGGTTTCGGCGTCCTTCTTTTGAGCTGCCAAGCGGAACTGTTCTTCGCGGTTCTCGCTGCTACGTTGCTCCCAGTTTTCGACTTCCTGCCGCGCGTTGCCCAACAGCTCAGCGAAGACCTGAGGCGAATCCGGGAGGCTCCAGCCAAGCTTCTTGCATGCTTCTTCAGCCTGGCCGCGTTTGCGCAGACGATCCGTGCGCTGGCCTTCTAGACCAGATTTCTCTGCCTCCCATTGCTCGATCTGATCACCGCCGGCTTCACGGTGCTGTCGCTCCAGCTCGCGCAAGGTTGTGGCGTGGTTATCCAGGATGCTCTGGCGTCGACTCACTTCACCTTCCGAGCCGCTGGCTTGCACCTCCAGGGACTCGATATGCCGCTTGAGGAGTTCAACGCGGCGGGTTTCCCGGTAGCCATCAACGCCCAGCCGAAGCTCATCCAGGCCATTGCGCTGCAGCATCAACGAATCTCTCCGCTGATACTGCTCCCGCGCTGGCGCAAGTGTTTGAACCTGCTCGCGAGCTGTCACTACCGCCTGGTGGGCCGCATTGAGTTCGCCAAATTCGCTGACCAAGCGATCGGCCACCTCGAAGGTTTCTGGCTTGTCCAGCATGAAATCGCGCAGGAAGGTATTGAGATCGCCGAGATTTTTGGCCGACTGTGTTTTGTGCAGCAAACGCAGCGCCATTTCGCTCTCAATACCGAGCAAGCGGGAGAATCGTTCGCAATAGGGACGAAACTCGTCGCGGGCGAACGCCTCGGGGAATGACTGCTTGAGCTTTCGGATGTCGAAGTTGGATTGGCCGAAGTCCTCCAACTCGCGCAGATCAAAGGCCCGCTCCAGGACAAGGTAGTGGCGTTTGACGTCGGTGTTTCCATTTGCATTACCACGCAGCCAAAACACCTGAACAAGCACCACAAACTGGCCCAATGCGTTCTGGTAAGTCAGTGCCAAGGCTGACCACGTTGTCCCCGAGCGCAAGTAACGGGTGGCGATCTCACCTGAATCTCCATCCTTCTGTTCGGCCCATGCACCACGTACGTAGGAGACGAGGTTTCGGTCACGACCGCTGCGATCAGCCTCGCGCGCGGCAGCGTTGAAGTCGATCCAGCGAGGTGGCACCAGCAACGCCGAAAAAGCGTCGAGAAGCGTCGATTTCCCAGCCCCCGATCGACCGACAAACAGAAAGCCTCGTTCGCTGATCGGTACATCATGCAGGCCAGAAAAAGTGCCCCAGTTGTAGACCTGCAGGCGAGTCATCCGGAACTGTTCCCGGGCGAACAAGGAGGCGGTTTGGGGTTCCGAGATCATTGGTCGGCCTCCTCATCAGGCTCAGTCTGAGCCAGTTGCCCTGGCGTCTCTCCGGCAGCCATGCGCTGATACAAGTGGGTAAGAGCTTGTATTTCCTCTGCTGAGAAGAGGAGCTTCAACGTGGGCGAAATCTCGAAGCGATCCTCGCTCGAGCGAATTTTCTGAAGGATGCTGTGCTTCTTGATCTTCTCGATGGATGCATGAACCCGTTTCGCGAATCCCGCGCGGTCGGTGTTGGAAGCTCGCTCATAGAGGGTAAGAAACTCCATCATCTCGTCCGTCGATACCACGGCACGGTCGCCCTGCGAGTCCGCCTGGGTCAATCGCTGGCGAAGGTGGAGCAGCAGAATGGAGTCAATGAAGGTCAGCTGCGCGCGACGCAGCAGAAGTGGCACTTCGAGGTCGCCGGTATCTGCCTGGCGGGTGAAGGCAACTTGTACGTCCCGGTCGATGACTAGTTCGAGAAACAGTTCGGCAAGGCGCCGACGTATCACCGCTTCGTCTCGCACTAGTATCGGCCAGAGTTTTGGATGTCGACGTCCGTCGAGCGAAGGTCCCGCAAGTAGCTGCACCAGGGCGCGCCGGGTATCCAGCGCCAACTCGCCGCTGTCACCCATGAAAAGATGGGCGGTAGATTCCTGCGCAGGATCTGGTGCTTGTGCTTCGGCTGGCATCGCAGTTTCGTCGTTCTCAGACCAGTTCATTGGCCCGCTCCCTCAAAAAGAAGATCTTTGGAATTCGGGCGCTACGAAGCTCGTCGTCGCCTCCAACCCAGCCTACGGTTTCGCTATGGTCGGCTTTGAAACCATGCCGACTGCCCAATGCAAGCAGGCCGACGACGCTGCCCAAACCCTGTGCAGCGGGGAACTGCTCCAGCACTTCAGCAATGGATGCCTGGGACCGTTGCTCCAGGACAGCCAGGACGTTGGCCTTCAATGTTCGGAAGTCGATCTCGGATTGGGCGACCAGTTCGCTGACAGACTCCAGGTCGATTGGTGGGGCGTCACCTTCCGCCATTTGACCGGGCAAGGCTTGTAGGGAGGGGGGTCGTACAGCACCCATTGAGACAAGGAGCGCAAACGGCTGCTCGTGAGCTCAAGCGTGTACTGTAGGGTTTCTGTGGCCCTGACTTCGTCCTTCAGAGCGAGTGCTGCTCGCTGAGCGTCTTTCAGAAGGTGATTGAGTCGGCGTTGCTCGAGGTATTCACGGCTCTGGACGAAATGCTTCAGGCTGCGGGCAAACGTCTGGAGCACTTCGTGGACCATGCCGCCCTGCTCAAGAAGGGTTCGTGTCAGCCGAAGTAGGAATCGGCGCTCCTTGGCTTCGAGCTGACCTACAAACTCCCGCGACATGACGCTATCGAGAGCCTGATCAAGTGTGGCGGCCTGCTGTGGGTCCGTTAGCAATCGCCAGAAAGCAGCGAAAGTTCTTCCCGCGTCGCTTTCTGAAATCAGGTCGATTCCGGCAAACAGCGAATCCAGCACGTCGCCCCGATTGCCATCGTTGTCCATGATGCGTTCACGGAGATCTCGATTTAGCTGATCGAACTGGTCGCGGACACGACGGAAATCACCCGCAAGATCGTCGGCCAGCGTGATGATTTCGCGCGTACGCTCCAACGCCGTTGCATGGGGCAGCACGCGCATCTGCCCCTTCTGGATGGCGTCTATCTCCTTGTCGATTCGGGCTTGCTCTGCCATGAGCCGGTCGATGCGGCGGAATTTATCGGTGTCGGTGTCCTCTGCAAGCCGGGCCAGCGCCTCGATAACAAGCGTCAGGCGGCTTTCGGTCGCGGCTGAGTGCGGCTGCTCCAGGCCAGAGATAAATCGGATGGCTTCGACGAAGGCCGTGGAGAGTTCATATTCCTCCTCTGAAGCCCCAGCCGGGAAGCGTCGCTCCAAGTACCCATCGGCAAGCCAGCTGGCGACATACGCTTGTGCGGTTTGGGGAAAGTCTTCGCCATGTGCGCGCAGCTCTTCCAGATCCCTTGCGATTCGTTCGTGAAAAATGGAGGCAGGAAGGCTCCGCTCGCTCTCGTAGAGATGGGCTTGGAGCAGGCCAATGACGGTAGGTCCATTGTTCGAGGCAAGCAGGCGCCACAACGGTTGCGCCCGCATGCGCCGGTAGGTCGCGATGGCTTTGTCTGCTTTCACTCCCGTGCTCCAAAGTGGCGGGTCACTACCATGTGGTTATCATCATACGACGTACACCCAAATCAAAATAGAGTCATGGACAGATTCTAGGGCAGACCATATACTTTCCGCAATAGCCCGTACAAGCATTCGCTAACCCGAACGAGCCAGCCAGGATGTCGAACGAACAGCTTGCAGATCTAACCCAGCCACAACGCGACCGGCTCGCGTTCGTGGAGTTGCGCGTGCGCTTCATCGGGGAGATACGCCGTCAGGACTTGGTCACGCGGTTTGGCATCCAGTCCGCCGCCGCATCCAGGGATCTGGCGCTGTACAAGGAGTTGGCCCCGGGCAACATCGACTACGACCCCAAGGGCAAGTCCTACGTCTTGGGGCCGGACTTCCGGCCCGTATTCGACTTTCCCCCAGAGCGGGTGCTGTCGTGGCTGACCCAGGGCTTTGGCGATGGTGAGCCGATGCGGCTCAAGGCGTGGGTAGCCAGCGAGAGCCCGTCACGGCTCACGCATCCGGATCTGGATGTGCTGGCGAGCGTGACCCGGGCGATCCACCAAGAGTGTCCGCTCGGCATCGAGTACCACTCCATCTCCAGTGGCCGCACCGAGCGGGAGATCGTCCCGTTCGCGCTGATCGACAACGGCCTCCGTTGGCACGTTCGCGCCTTCGACCGCAAATCCCAAGAGTTCCGGGATTTCGTCATCACTCGGATCAAGCGCCCGGTGGTGCTCAAGGGGCAGCCAGTGGCGCCCCACGAGATGAGCGATCAGGACATTCAGTGGACCCGGATCGTCGAGCTGGAGCTAGTGCCGCACCCGGATCAACCCCGGCCGGAGATCACCGAGATGGACTACAGCATGCAGGGTGGCGTGCTGCGGATGAAGCTGCGGGCAGCCACCGCCGGCTACATCCTTCGCCAATGGAGTGTGGACTGCACGCCCGACCACAGCTTGCGTGGGCACGAGTATCGGTTGTGGCTGAAGGACCACCTGGCCATCTACGGCGTGCGCAACGCCGTGCTGGCGCCGGGCTACCGATCCCCTGATCAACAACGGCTCGAAGCCGAGTCGGACTGAGGGGATGAGCATGCTCGCAAAACTCGAACGACTCATCGGCGAAATCGGCGACCTCAACAGCAAATTGATCCTGCTGGTTGGTCCCAGCCGCAGTGGCAAAACCCAATTGCTGCGCCAGTTCGGCGCCAAGCTCAACCTCGAGCCGCTCAACGTCGGCCTGGAGCTGGGGCGCCGTTTGGCCGCCACGCCGAACAACAAGCGCGGTTTCTCGGCAGGCGAACTGCTGCGGGAGATCGCGGACAAGGAACGAACTGAAGACCCGCTGCTGCTCGATAACCTCGAGTTGCTGTTCGAGCCGGGACTGCAGATCAACCCGCTTGACCTCGTCAGGCGGCTGGCTCACTCCAAGCGCGTCGTGGCCGTCTGGCCTGGCGAGCTGCACGGTGATCGCTTGGTGTACGCCGACATGAGCCACCCAGAACATCGTGACTACAGCCGTGATGGCGTGGTCGTACTCGAAATTTGACGCTACGGGGAAGAGAGAACCATATGGCCAAGAACATGAAATACGGAGATCTGATCCAGTTCGAGCAGATCGAGTCAGTCATTCAGCTGCTCGATGCCGGGCGCCCGGACGAGGCCAAGAAGCTCGTCGCGACATACGTCATCTCCGACGACATGGCCGAGCGGATCTCCAAGCTCATGGTTCCTCAGCTCAGTTTCGACGACTCGGTCGATCACAAGGGCGTGCTGATCGTCGGCAACTACGGCACCGGTAAGTCGCACTTGATGTCGGTGCTGTCGTTGGTGGCTGAAGACGCCGCCTACGCACCGATGATCCGCCACCCCAAGGTCGCCGAGGCGGTTGCCCCGATCGCTGGTCGCTTCAAGGTGCTGCGCATCGAGGTGGGCGGTTTGCAGATGCCCCTGCGCCAGATCATCACCCTGCAGCTTGAGCGCTTCCTCGAAAAGATCGGCGTCGACTACACATTCCCGACCGCCGACAAGGAGCTCAACAACAAGGACTCCTTCGAGGAGATGATGGCCGCGTTCGCGGAGAAATTCCCGGACCAGGGTGTGCTGCTCGTTGTCGACGAGTTCCTGGAGTACCTGCAGTCCCGTCGCGACCACGAGCTGGTGCAGGACCTGGCCATCCTGCGGCAGATCGGCGAAGTCACCAAGCACCTGAAGTTCCGCTTCGTGGCCGGTGTACAGGAAGCCATCTTCGACAGCGTGCGCTTCCAGCACGTTGCCGACAGCATGCGCCGCGTCAACGAGCGCTTCACCCAGATTCTGATCGACCGCCAGGACGTCAGCTTCGTCGTCTCCGCGCGCCTGCTCAAGAAGACTGTCGACCAGCAGAACAAGATCCGCGAGTACCTCACGCCGTTCGCCAAGTTCTACGGCTCGATGAACGAGCGCATGGACGAGTACGTCCGCCTGTTCCCGGTTCACCCGGACTACCTGAAGACCTTCGAGCAGATCCACTTCACCGAGAAGCGCGGCGCGCTCAAGACCATCGAGTCCGCCATGCTGGCGATCCTCGATCAGGACGTGCCCACCGACAAGCCGCTGTTCATCAGCTACGAGAGCTTCTGGAACACCATCAAGACCAACTCGGTCTTGCGCGCCGACCCCAACATCAAGGAAGTGATGCGCGTCTCTGAAGTGCTGGAGTCGCGGGTCCAGCAAGCCTTCACGCGCCCGGCCTACAAGGCAATGGCGCTGCGCGTCATCAACGCGTTGGCCGTCCACCGCTTGACCACGGGCGGCGACATCCATGTTCCCATCGGCCCCACGGCTGCGGAGCTGCGTGACGCCTTGTGCCTGTTCCAGCCGGGCGTGGAGGACATGCCCGGCGATCCGGGCGAGAACCTGCTGTCGATGGTCCAGACCGTCATGCGGGAAGTGCTGAAGACCGTCAACGGCCAGTTCATCTCCAAGGCACCGGACACCGAGCAGTACTACCTCGACCTCAAGAAGGACATCGACTACGACGCGCAGATCGAAAAGCGCGCCGAAGCCCTGTCCGACGACGCGCTCGACCGCGCCTACTACAGCGCCGTCAAGGCGCTGATGGAGTGCAGCGACGACCTGCGCTACCCCGGCTTCCAGATCTGGCAGTACCAGCTCGAATGGCAGGAGCGCCGCGTCGAACGCATGGGCTACCTGTTTTTCGGGGCGCCGAACGATCGGCCCACGGCCCAGCCCGAGCGCGACTTCTACGTCTACTTCATCCAGCCCTTCGACAAGCCGAAGTTCGCCGACAACAACCTGTCGGACGAGGTCTTCTTCCGCCTCACCGGACTGGACGATTATCTCAAGCGGCACCTGTCGTCCTACGCAGCGGCACTTGATCTGGCCTCCACAGCCAGCGGCGGCGCCAAGGCCATCTACCTGTCCAAGGCACAGGACTTCCTGCGCGCCATGAGCAAGTGGCTGCAGGAAAAGCAGATGACCGCCTTCGAAGTCACCTACCAAGGCAAGAAAAAGAACCTGCAGGAGTGGGCCAAAGGCGTGTCGCTGCGTGACCGGGCGCGGCTGGGTGCGGACGAACGCATCAACTTCCGCGACGTGGTGAACGTCATTTCCGGCCTGGTACTGGGCCAGCGTTTCGTCGATCTCTCGCCGGAATACCCCACCTTCTCGGTGCTGGTCACCGAGGCCAACCGCAAGCAACTGATCGGCAACGCGCTACGCGCACTGGCCGGCGGCACTCGCACCAAGGATGCGCTCGCCGTGCTCGATGCGTTGGAGTTGCTCGATGGCGACCGCGTCGACCCGGCCAACTCCCGCTACGCGCAGGAAGTGCTGAACCGGCTCAAGGCCAAGGGCCACGGCCAAGTGCTCAACCGCAGCGAACTGCTGTCGGGCACATCGGAAGTCGAGTATTTCGCGCCCATCAAGTACCGGCTGGAACCCGATCTGCTGGTCACCGTGCTGGGTGGGCTGGTCTATTCCGGCGACATCGTGCTGTCGATCACCGGCGACAAGATCGACTCCGGCAAACTGACCCAGCTGGCAGAACGCTCGCTGGAGGAACTCAAGCAGTTCAAGCACCTTGAGGCGCCCAAGGAGATCAACCTCGCGGTGCTGCGTGCCTTGTTCGAATTGTTCGACCTGCCGTCCGGCCTGGCCCAGAAGGCCAGCCAGGGCGACACCGAGCCGGTCATCAAACTGCAGGAGAAAGTCAGCGGCCTGGTGCCGCGTGTGCTCAAGGCCGGTTCCGACCTGCAGCAAGGCAAGCTCGGTTTCTGGGGCCAGAACCTGCTGCGCGAAGAAGAAGCCAAAGACTGGCACGCCCGGCTCGATTCGCTGAAGAAGTTCACCGAGTCGCTGTCGCCGTACAACACCGTCGGCAAGCTCAAGAACCTGCGCGTCACGCAGGAAGACCTGGACGGCCAGAAGAAGAATCTGGAGATCCTGGCCGCCGTCGAGCGTCTGCTCGAACTGGTGGTGGAGTTGGGCAGCACGGCGTCCTACCTCTCGCAGGCCGAGATGGTGTTGCCCGCCGAGCACCCGTGGGTGAAGCAGGCCGAGACCGCCCGCAAGTCGCTGCAGGAAAAGCTGAGCCAGGACCGCACGGCCGAGCACGCCGCCGAATACCGGCAGACGCTCAACCAGCTCAAGAAGGACTACATCACAGCCTACATTGCCAGCCACAGCAAGGCGCGGCTGGGCGTGGCCGAGGACAAGACCCGCAACGCCCTACGCAAAGACGACCGCCTGCTGGCGCTACGCGTGTTGGCCGGCGTGTCGCTGATGCCCACCAGCCAACTCACTGCCTTCGAGGAGTCACTCAACGGCCTCAAGAGCTGTTCGTCGCTGGACGAGCCCACGCTGACGACAGCGGCGGTATGCCCGCACTGCCAGTTCCGCCCGTCTGCCGAGCAGTTGGAGCTGATCCCGGCGGCCAACCGCCTGCATAAGCTCGACGATGACCTGGATCAGTTGGTGGCCAACTGGCAACAGACCCTGCTGGAGAACCTGGAAGACCCGTTCACGCAGGACAGCCTGGGCCTGTTGCCGCCCGCGTCCAAGAAGCTGATCGACGCCTTCCTGGCCTCGCGAAAGCTGCCGGACCCGATGACCTCTGAGTTTGCCAACGCCGTGCAAGAGGCGCTGTCGGGGCTGGAGAAGATTGCGGTCAAGGGCGACGAGATCAAGCAGGCGCTGCTGCAAGGCGGCTCACCGGCGACGCCCGACGACCTGCGAAAGCGCTTCGACACGTTCATGAACGAGCGTTGCAAGGGTAAAGACGCCACCAAGCTGCGCTTCGTGATCGAGTGACACGACGTGATCACCCGACCATGACAAGAAGAATTTGAGGAACGACTGATGAGTGATCTTTTCCAGAACCAAGCGGCCAAGTCCGGCCCGGTTGAATGCCTCGGGCAAACTTTCCCGAGTGATAAGGCTCGCCGCGATCACTACCTGAAGCTGCTTGCCGAGAAGCTCAAAGATCCAGCGTTCCGGAAGATCGAAGGTTTTCCCTTAGGGTCGGACGAAGACATCCTGGCGCTTTCCGACCCGCCGTACTACACGGCGTGTCCCAACCCTTTCATCGAGGAGTTCGTCAGGCATTACGGCAAGAGCTACGACCCATCGGTTTCATACAGTAAAGAACCCTTCGCCGCCGACGTCAGTGAAGGGAAGAACGACCCGATTTACAACGCACATAGTTATCACACCAAGGTTCCGCATAAAGCAATCATGCGGTACATCCTGCACTACACGCAGCCTGGTGATGTGGTCTTTGATGGGTTTTGCGGCACTGGAATGACCGGCGTCGCTGCTCAGCTTTGTGGTGATAGATCGGTCGTTACGTCACTTGGCTACCGGGTTGAAACAGACGGAACGATCCTGGAGCCACGCCAAGAGGATGGAAAAACTACTTGGAAGGCGTTCTCGAAAATCGGGGCGCGGCACGCGGTATTGAATGATCTGTCTACAGCGGCCACTTTCATTGCGTACAACTACAACACCCAAGTCGACTCGCTCGATTTCGACGCGCAGGCTAAACGAGTTTTAGGGGAGGTCGAAAAGAAGCTCGGATGGATGTACGAGACCACACATACAGATGGCGTGGCCAAGGGCCGAATCAATTACACGGTGTGGTCAGATGTTTTCACCTGTCCCGAGTGCGCGGGTGAAGTAGTCTTTTGGGATGCGGCAGTTGATCAGGTGGGGAAGCAGATCCTTGATGAATTCAAGTGTCCGCATTGTTCTGCACAGATCACCAAGCGGAGCTTGGACCGTGCGTGGACGACGCTATTCGATGAGTCGATCAAGCAGACGGTTCGTCAGGCAAAACAGGTTCCGGTGCTAATCAACTACAGCGTTGGCAAGTCCCGGTTCGAGAAGACGCCAGATGCGTTTGATCTTCAATTAGTCGAAAAGGTTGCCGCGAAGCCAGTCAGTGATTGGCATCCTTCAGAGCGAATGATGGAAGGCGGTGAATCGCGCAGGAACGATCCGATAGGAATGACGCACGTCCATCATTTCTTTACGCAAAGAAATCTTCACGTCATTTCAACGCTAATGCGCCAGGTAACTTACGAAGCCGCATCGCCCCTCTTGAAGCTAGCGTTGCTTGATTGTTTTTCTGTGCTGACGCGGATGTCGCGCTTTCGCGCTCCGGCATGGTTCGACAAGTCTACAGGCCCTATGAAGGGGTGGACTGCTGGTACCTTGTACGTGCCTTCTCTCCAGGGCGAGCAAAACGTATTCAACGCTTTTGCCGAGAAGGTCGAAATGATTCGACGCGCCTACAAAGCGGCGCTAAAAAGTCAGTGCGTTACTACCGGTCATAACGCATCGATAACGATGCCGGCGAACAGTGCTGACTATGTATTTTTCGATCCGCCGTTCGGAGCGAACATCAACTACTCAGAGCTGAATTTCCTGTGGGAGTCGTGGCTGAAAGTAATAACCAACAACAAGCCAGAGGCGATAGAGAATAAAGCGCACAAAAAAAGTCTCGATGACTACAGACATCTGATGACCGCCTGCTTCGCAGAAGCCTATCGGATTCTCAAGCCTGGGCGTTGGATGACCATCGAGTTTTCCAACACGCAGGCGTCAGTGTGGAACGCGATTCAGATCGCTCTGCAGGAGGCAGGATTTGTTGTCGCAAATGTTTCTGCTCTTGACAAAAAGCAAGGAAGTTTCAAGGCGGTCACTACAACAACGGCTGTAAAGCAAGACCTCGTAATTTCAGCCTACAAGCCAAATGGTGGCCTTGAGGATCGCTTCGCCAAAGCCGGCGGCAGTGAGGATTCAGTGTGGGATTTCGTGCGAACGCACCTGAGCTATCTGCCAACTGTCAAGGTCAAGGCTGGCGATCTTGAATTTATTGCTGAGCGCGATCCTCGGATCATATTTGATCGCATGGTGGCGTGGTTTGTACGACACAACTTCCCGGTTCCAATGTCCACCCATGAATTCCAGGCTGGTCTTACCCAGCGCTTTGCGGATCGCGATGGAATGGTGTTCTTGGCGGATCAGGTTGCCGAGTACGACAGGAAGCGAGCTCAGGTTGCGCAAGCCCCACAAATGGAGATGTTCGTTTCCGATGAGCGCAGCGCGATTGATTGGTTGACTGATTTCTTGAAGCGTCGCCCGTCAACCTATCAAGAGGTCCACACCGACTTCATCAGCCAGCTCGGAGCAGGTTGGAAGAAGCACGAATCGAAGCCGGAACTTGCCGCCCTGCTCGAAGACAACTTCATTCAGTACGACGGCACGGGTGAGGTGCCGAGCCAGATCCACAGCTACCTCTCGACCAACCACAAGGATCTGCGCGGGCTGGAAAAGAGTAGTCCAGCGCTGGTGGCCAAGGCCAAGGATCGCTGGTACGTGCCCGACCCGAACAAGGCACAGGACTTGGAGAAGAAGCGCGAGAAGGCACTGCTCAAGGAGTTTGACCACTATCGAGCGTTCACCGGTCGCCGTCTGAAGGAGTTCCGCCTGGAAGCGCTGCGCGCTGGCTTCAGGGCCGCGTGGGGCAATAAGGACTACCAGACGATCATCGACATCGCGAAAAAGGTGCCCGACGAAGCGCTGCAAGAGGACGAGAAGCTGCTCACCCTCTACGACCTCGCGCTGACCCGTACCGAAGACGGGATCTGAACATGGCCGGCGGCGGGTTCACCATCGGCGACTGGTGCTGGTTTATCCGGCAGGCATCGCCCTGCCGCGTGATCGAGCGGCAGGACGTGTGGGGCGAGGTCGCCTACCGCGTGTGGCTGCCCGCCAAGGACGCGGTGGTGCGCGCCCGGGCTGTGGATCTGGCCTCGCTGGAAAGCGTGCGCCCGAGCGTGGAGCAGATCCTGCACACCACGGCGGCGGCCAAGTTGCTGGATGCGCTGGAGGACAACCTGCTGTTGGCGCCCATCCAGTCCAGCGTGGTGCCGCTGCCGCACCAGCTCTATGCGCTGAACCGCGCCATCAGCCGCGACCGCATTCGCTACCTGCTGGCCGATGAGGTGGGTCTCGGCAAGACCATCGAGGCCGGCTTGGTGCTGCGCGAATTGAAATTGCGTGGCCGGGTGAAGCGCATCCTGGTGGTGGCGCCCAAGGGACTGGTGCGCCAGTGGCAGGCCGAAATGCGCCTGCACTTCGGCGAGAAGTTCCAGTTCATTGAGCCGTCCGAGCTGGCGGCCTTCCGGCAGTGGCGCAGTGGCGGCGCGGGCGAGGAAGAGAACCTGTGGCGCATGCACGACCAGGTGATCTGCTCGCTCGATTCGGTGAAGCCGATGGAGAGTCGTCGCGGCTGGAGCCTGGAGCAACTCAACACCTACAACCGCGAGCGCTTCGAGGACCTGATCTCAGCGTCGTGGGATCTGGTCATCATCGACGAAGCCCACCGAATGGGCGGCAGCACCGAGCAGGTAGCCCGCTACAAGCTGGGCGCGGCGCTGGCCGAAGCGTCGCCCTATCTCTTACTGCTGTCGGCCACGCCGCACCAAGGCAAGACCGACCAGTTCATGCGCTTGATGCAGTTGCTGGATCGCGAAGCCTTCCCGGACGAGAGCAGCGTCAGCCGCGACCGGGTACGCCCCTTCGTGATCCGCACCGAAAAGCGCGCATCGATCAACGCCGAAGGCCAGCCGCTGTTCAAGCCGCGTGTTACCCGGCTGCAGGCGGTTGCCTGGCAGGCCCGACACGGGTTGCAGCAACGCCTGTACGAGGCGGTGACCGACTATGTGCGCCACGGCTACAACCAGGCCATGGCGGCCAAGCAGCGCCACATCGGCTTCTTGATGATCCTGATGCAGCGGCTGGTGACGTCCAGTACGGCAGCCATCCGCACCACGCTGGAAAAGCGCCAGGCCCTGCTTGAAGCACCGCAGCCCCAGGCCAACCTGTTCGAGAGCACCAGCGCCGACGAGTGGGCTGACCTCGACGGCCAGTCCCAGGTGGATCTGGCGATGCAGTCCAGCGGCTGGGAGCTGGAGAAGTCTGAAGTCGAGATGCTGCTGGAGCTGGCGCGGGAAACCGAGGCCGCAGGCACCGATGCCAAGGCCGAGGCACTGCTGGAGCTGATCTACAAGCTCCAGCAAGAGGAAGGCGACCCGGCGCTGAAGGTGCTGATCTTCACCGAGTTCGTGCCGACGCAAGCGATGCTGGCCGACTACCTGGAAAGCAGGGGTTTCTCGGTGGCGACGCTCAACGGCAGCATGGACCTGGAAGCGCGCACACGGGCACAACAGGTGTTCTCCAAGGATGTGCGCGTGCTGATTTCGACGGATGCCGGTGGTGAAGGTCTGAACCTGCAGTTCTGCCATGTCATCGTCAACTTCGACATGCCGTGGAACCCGATGCGGATCGAGCAGCGCATTGGCCGGGTGGACCGCATCGGACAGAAGCACGTGGTTCGCGCCATCAACTTTGTGCTCGAAGACACCGTGGAGCATCGGGTGCGCCAGGTGTTGGAGGCAAAGCTCGAGGTCATCGCGCAGGAGTTTGGCGTCGACAAGGCGGCTGACGTGATGGATTCGGTCGAGGCCGACCCGATCTTCGACGAGCTGTTCGTGCATGGTCTGCAGAACCCGGATGCCATCGAACAGGAGTGCGACGCGGTGGTGTCGCAACTGCGCTCTACCCTGACGGAGTCGAAGAAGAACAGCGATCTGCTCACCACAGAGCACGATCTGGATGCCGACGATGCCCGCAAGTGGCGTGACCACCCGGCGCAGTTCTGGCTGGAGCGGGCCATCACCAGCGGGTTGGCTGCGCGCGATGGCTCGGCAGCAAAAGTTGGCAAGGCATGGCGGGTGAAGTGGGCAGACGGCAGCGAGTCGGCACAGGCCTGTTTTGACGCCCGCACGGCGGATGAGAACCCGGAGTTGGAATGGGTCACGATGGAAGACCCACGCGCTCGGGCGGTGATCAGCGAGCTGCCACGCTTTGTCGCCGGGCAGCCGCTGCCGGTGATCCGCGTGACCGGTCTTCCGGATTCGGTACGCGGCATCTGGTCGCTATGGGAGATCAGTCTGGCGGCTGAAGGCTTGAGTCGGAAGCGCTTCCTTCCAGTGTTCATCAACGAAGAAGGTCGCCCCTTCGTACCGACCGCGAAACGCGTCTGGGATCTGCTGCTCACTGAAACCGTAGACGTGCATGCCGTGACGGGTGCCGAGGAGTCGGTGAGGTGGTTCGAGGCATCGCATTCCGCTGCCAGCACCCAGGGTGAACGGATCTTCACGGAGCTGCTGACCGAACACCGCGCTCGGCTGAAAGAAGAGCGCGAACGTGCGCTGTATGCGTTCGAGGCGCGAGGCCAGGCCATTGGGCGCATTGGCTTACCCGCCGTGCGTGAGCACCGGCGCAAGCGGCTGCAACAAGAACACGATGCACGCATGGCCGCCCTGGACGACATGGAGGCCAGCGTGCCGGATTTGAATGCCGTGATGATGGTGCGCGTCTCCGGCGATGTGATGCCCGGAGGACAGGTGGGATGAGCCAGTGGTCAGAACGCATTCTCAGCCACTTCACGGCCGATCTCACCCGGCTGTGGGTGGCGTGCGACCCCGACGATGTGCTGCTGGACGAAAAGCTGTTGTCCGAACTGCGCAGCCGGGGCTTCGAGGTCATGCTGTACGAAGATCCGTTCGCCTTTCGTGCGGAATACGAGGAACGCTATCGCGCCGCATGGGATCGCGGTGAGCCGGGGCCAGCGCCTTCGCTGGTTCTGCATCTGCGAAGCGCCGACGCGAATGAATTGCCGTGGGACATCGTGCACCACGGGCGTGTGGTTCGACTGAGCCTCGCTGAGCTCTTCCCGAGGCTGGCATACAGCGCGGTACAGCAGGTCGAGCCTGAGCATTTTGCCGGGCTGTTTCATGCCCACCAGACCGAATTGCAGTCTGCGCGTGGCGAGAACGAGTCCAAGGACTTCATTCTCGAGCACGTCTACCAACTGACGCCGAGATCCATTCGCAACCCGGTCGACTTCTGGCGTGAGATGCTGCGCATGCACTTCGCCAACCGCTCGTTGCCACCCCTGTTCGCCCAGCACGCGGCAAACATCATCCAGGGCAAGGGACTGTTCCCGGACCTTCCCGTCGCCACATGGCTGGCATCCAAGAGCGCGCTGCTGCGCGTGGTACAGGATGCGTGGTACCGCTATCTGAAGACCCTGGGGCTGGATGGCACGCGCACGGGTGAACCGCCACCGCCAGACTACCTCGGCAAGATCGAGATTCCGTTCGACCACTCCGATGTGCAGGTGCTGGTCGATTCCATGTTCCTCGACGGCAGCTTGCATCCGTTGGCGGTGCACAGCGTTCCGGCGGGGATGCCGAGTTGGATCAAGGCCGGCATTGTTCAGGACCCGGCGGCGTTGCAGGCTTTGGTGCTCAAAGGCATCGATGGCCTGATCGCAGCGACACCAACGGCGGTCTCTTCGCACAAGGACTGGAGCGAGTTCGCCAAACGCTACGGTGAGATCCTGGCCCGCACGCATGGTCTGCCAGGCACTGAAGGCAGCGAACACCTGCCGGTGATTCGAGAGCGGATCACGACCTTGCAGACGCAATCAGACGAGGGTCTGCGAGCCTGGGTCGCAGCCAAGCATTACGCCGACCTGATCCTGCAGCCGGTGACCAAAGGTCCGGTGATGGTGCACCACGTGCCGCGCTTCTTGCGCCATCGGCGGTCCGCAGGGGAAGCCAAGGTGGCTCTACTGGTATTCGACGGGCTGGCCTTCGACCAGTGGGTGCAGATCCGCGAGCGCCTGATCGCCACCACGAAACGTTTCGCGTTCGACGAGGGAACCGCGTTTGCATGGCTGCCGACCGTGACATCGGTGTCGCGCCAGGCGCTGTTCTCCGGCCTGAAACCGCGCGAGTTCGACGACTCCATCGACAGGACGGACAAGGAGGAATCCTTGTGGAAGACGTTCTGGCAGAACGAAGGCGTCAACTCGAATGAGGTGATGTATCGACGTGCGCTGCGCCAGACCCATCAGCTAGACGCGCTGGAAGCGGATTTGATCGACCGGCGCCCGAAGGTGGTGGGCCTGGTCATCGATGAGGTGGACGATCGGCTCCACAAGGAACGGTCCAAGAAGGACGTGGCGATGTGGATCGGCAACTGGCTGACGACCGGTTTCGTCGACCGGCTGTTCTCCCTGCTGCTGGACAAGGGATACCACATCTATCTCACGGCGGACCACGGCAACGTGGAGTCCACCGGCGTCGGCAGGCCCAGCCAGGGCGTGATTGCCGAGACGCGCGGAGAGCGTGTTCGGGTCTACCGGAGTGAGCCATTGCTGGCCGATTCCGCTGCGGCCTATCCCACCACAGTGAGGTTGGACATCGCTGGACTGCCCGCAAACTTCATGCCCCTATTCGCAGGCGGACGAACCGCCTTTGTGCCGGAGGGCGAGCAGGTGGTGGTCCACGGCGGGGTGTCGGTCGAAGAGTTGATCGTGCCCTTTGTGAAAGTCAGTTATGTGATTGGTACCGAATGAATTCATCAGCCCCAAAGATAGGCTTTGATCGGTTCATTCAGCTTGATTGGGCGGCTGCGGCACTGAATGTTCGTGCAGGCGTGGCTGGGCTAGATGATCTGAATGCACTGCTCGATGCAGCCGAGCTTGGCTTGGAAGCCAAGAAGAAAACACGCACCGTGCTGAATCGGCTGTGGCTTGAGCCACGCGCCGACCTAGTCGATTACGCAGATCGTGGCGTGGCGATCTACAAGACGCAGCCGGACATTCCCGTATCAGCACTGTGCTGGGGCATGTCAACGGCGACGTACCCGTTCTTTGGCAAGGTGGCCGAGTTGGTGGGCCGCCTGTCCGCCATTCAGGGCGACTGCGCGTCCGCCGAAGTGCACCGGCGCATGAGTGAAACCTATGGGGAGCGCGAAGGTACCCGGCGTATGACCAACATGGTCATCCAGAGCCAGGCGAGTTGGGGCGCCGTGGAGCGGGTCGAAAAAGGCAAGCGCGTCACTCGCCTGCCACAGACGAGCATCGACAACGATGCGCTCACTGCTTGGCTGATCGAAGCTGCTGTGCGCTACGCAGGTAAGCCCGTTTCAGTACCCAGTCTGCAGTCGCTGCCCGTGCTGTTCCCGTTCAACTTGACGCGGCCCCTGGCCTACGTGGTGTCGAACAGCCCGAGCCTCGACCTCCGGTCGGAAGGCCCGAGTAACCAATTTGTCGCTTTGCGTCAGAGGTAGTCATTGCTCATGTCCTGGCGATCCCACATCGACCTGGCTGTAAAACGCATGCGCAAAGCGGTCGCAAGGCGAATTGCAGCATTTTGGCAGTACACCTATCGAACCCAACACCGGTTTGGTGTTTGGCAATTGCGATACGGCAGCATCGCTTTTTATGTTTTGCTGCTCCTTCTAGTTTCTGTAAGCGCCTACCTGTCATCGGATCTCCAGAATGTGCTTGCAGGCTATTACTCGACCGAACATGCGATAGAGGGCCTGCGCAACCTGATCCTAAATGTGGGAAGCGCGCTGATAGGGGCTGCTGCGATTGTTACGTCCCTCGTACTGTTCGCCATGCAGGTGAACATTGAGCGCATGCCTCACGGGCTATTTCGCCGTCTGAGTGCAGATAGAAAGTTGCTCGGTGCGTTCGCGCTGGCATTCCTCCTGGCAATAGGCGTCGCAACGCTGTCGACCTTTGTGGATCAGGCCCGGCTGGCGCAGGTCGTGCTCGCAGCATCATGGGCGGTCGCATTCATACTGATCTCGTTTATGTACGCCTATCGGCGCGCTTTGGTTCTCATCAACCCATTGCAGCAACTGGGCATACTCATTCAAGACACTCGTAAGGAATTGCGGACATGGGCACGACGGGCTCAGCGCGCGATGCCGCTGCTTGAGCGTGATGAAAGTGCAAGTGCCACGTCGTCACCATCGGACTCCACGCACGACTTGGCCCGTACCGCATTTTTTCAGATCAACAATCGATGGACCGATGGCACCAAACGAGCGGTTCGGCATGCCATGTCGTTTGCTCGGCGCTATGCGGAGCAGGGAGACTATGAAGTTTCTGGTGCGGCGCTGAACGCTGTCGTCGGCATCAATGCTGCATACATCGAGTCCAAGGGAAAAACGTTCTACGCCAACAACCCATTTGTCGAAAATCCCTTCTCCAGCGATGGCTTCATCAACGATACGCTGGAGCGCCTGCGGCAAAACTCGCAGAGTGGGATTGCGCGTGGGGATGAGCAGCAGATCGAGCAGACACTGCAAGCAATGGCTGCACTTGTCCGAGTGTATCTCAGCATTGATTACTCGAGCCCGTATGCCTCGAAAAGCCACGCGCAGCTCGCTGCAGGATACCTTGCAAGCGCGGTGCAGAGCGTAGTTCCTCATGGCATGGCCGATGTTCTGCTGGAGGGGCAACGGCTCATGGGGCAATCTGCGCAATATCTCCTAGGCCATGGAGATCCGAACGACATAGCAACGCTCAGCGAAAAAATCGCTTTGATTGCGTGTACCGGCTGCGCGAAAGAGGATTACCGCCCCGTCACGATGGAAGGCATGGCGCAGCTTGCGAATCTCACTTTTGATTTACTTCGCTCCGGGAGCCGCGACATTCACTTCGCCGTAGGGGAAGTCCGCCGAGATGTTGCTTTGGTGGCGAAGTTATTTCTCAACGTACCAGATACCCCCCTGTCGAGCAGCCATAGTACATTCCTGGGCCCGTACTACTCGTCGACGAGCATGCAGAGTTTGAGGTCGCGGCTTACGGCATTGGCGAACGCGATCTCTGAAGCGCCACCGGACAACACGGACGCCCAATCAGTCATACGGAACATCGAGCGTTGGGCAGATGGTCTTTATCAAGCGGAGAAGGAGCTCCTTCTCGAAGCTGTAAAGGCGAAGTCCCACTTCGCTTTTGACATGATTCACTGGATAACGGGCGTGACGGAAATCTTGTTGGCTGTGTCGAATGCGCCCGCATGCGACCATCACAGCCGAGAGGAACTACGGAAGCATGCGCGTTGGCTGATCGCGACATTGACCTGGATTCCCGATGACAAGGACACAGTGACGTTCGTCGAGAACTTCCAGATGACCGAGACCTTGCTTGAGTCAGCAGTGGATGCGCGTAATCGCGGCTGTGATGAAATTGCGAAGGAAATCGGAGAGATCCTCCTTTCCTGGACATTTAAGGGCGGGAAATATCAAACAGGATGGGGAATTCTGGAGCGGGGACTTTGCGGTCTTGCTGCATTCGCGCTACTGGGTGAGGATGAACAGGTTTCGGAGCTCAAAAAGGCGGTAATTACCCATTTGTCTGGCGAAGGGGCACCATCGCAGGAGATCCGCGATCGCGCAGCACGCGGAATCGTCGAACGCTCTGTGAGCCTGTATAGGGACGGACACTGGTCATCACGGATCGATATGGCGGTCGCTCGAGCTGATCACCAGAAACTGCGTCCTCTTTTGGAGGAAATCGCTGCCCTGCTGTCGCCGGGGACTGCCCGGTAGATTCCGAAGGTCTGACGTCAGCCAGACGCCAGTAGAAGGACTTCAGCATCACGGCGGGCGATCAATCCCGGCAGCACTTTTCCACCGCCATAGATCCATCGTCGCAGTTCATGCATCGCAGCGATCCAGTCCCGCTGGTTGATCCGCCTGCGCAGCGTCGATGTCTGAAGCCGCCCCGCACCGAGGTTGAAGGTGAAGTCGACGATGGCCGCGAGTCGCCCCTCGGGCTCGGTGGCCAGCACCGGGCAGTAGCGCAGCGTGGCGTTCAGTGCAGTGTTCAGATCGCGCGTCAGATAGATCTCTGCTTCGCCCTCGGTGATCGGCGGATGCTTCTGGTCGCAGAGGTGGCCGTAGCCGATGGTCCAGTACCCGGCTGGGCAGATGTAGGGGTGGGCGCGGCCAGGATCGAGCTTTGGCACGCGGTGGAATCCCTCGAATCGCTTCGCTAAGGCGATCGCCGCCTGGGGAATCTGGCTCATGGCCTCACCCGGTCGAACACGCGCCCGATGAACCAGAAGTTCAGCACCCCGGCCCACAGCGCTTGGTCGGCTTCGGTCCATGCGTGGAGGATGGCAACACCCCAGTCGGCACCGCCTTCAATAGCAGCAACGAAGGCGGCCGTCTTGGCAGCGCAGTACAGCGCCATGAACCAATAAGTAATGACTGGGCGCACGCTGCTTGAGAGGGCATCGGCCCATCGGACGCCACTTTTCTCGCCCTGGGTGCGAACGGCTTCGCGCAGCGTTTCGATGGCGCCCACGTTCCACGCAGCATCGGCCCCGGCACCGATTTCGTGCATGCGCTGCGCGCCGCGTAGCTTCTCGAATTCGAGCGCCTTGTCCTGCATCGACAGTTCGTGGCCGCGTTCTCCCTTGCGGTCGAGCCACTTCAGAAGCTCAGGTGCCAGGCGAAAGGCGCCGCCGAGCAGGCCACCAAGAAGGGTCTCGATCATTGGCCACCTCCGAACACCTTGAACTTGATGAGGGCGCCCGCCACCAACGCCAGCAGGAATCCGGTGGTGAGCATCTTGATGACGGTCTGCCACGCGGTGTGCTTGGCGGTGTTGAAGGCATCGAGCAGGCCGCGCAGTTCGCGGATGTCGTGGGCGGCGTCGTCACCGTCCAAGCCAACATCGGCCAGGGCACGTTTGGCGCCGCGTTCGGCGGCGCGATCCAGAAGGTCTTCGAAGTCCTCCTTGCGCAGGAGGAGCATGCTGTCGACCAGTGCGGGTTTTTGTGGGTCAGTCATAGGGCGGGCTCCAGAAATGCAAAACCCGCCACTCGGGCGGGTTTTCGGGGTTCAGGGGAAAGCGATCAGATGGCGATGCCGGGACTCCAGCCGGTGGCCTTGTAGGCCGAGAGCACTGCCTCGTCCTCGATGAAGCAGAGCCAACCGACTTTAGGGATGTGGTATTCCCAGACGCCCGCGATGCGCGCCGCGATCTGATCGGTCTTGCCGCTCCAGACGCCGGTTGCGCCAGCGGGAATGAGGTAACGGTCGCCGTTAACCGGGCTGGCAGGTGGTGTGGCCAGATCGCGGTCTTTGACCGACAGGCTGACGACGGCGCCCAGCCGCTTCAGGTTGGCATCCATGCCGGCGCCCCAGCCGCTTTCGCCGAGCGTCCAGCCGTAGTTGAGTCCCAGGTTCGGGTCAGTGATTGCGGGCATCAGATGCCTCCGTAGTACTTGTCATAGTGAAGTCCGTAGCCGGCACGCTCGAAGGCGATCGAGTGCTTCTGCAGGCTGATCACGCCCGAGCGGTTGGATTCGAGTTCGATGCGCAGCGCGGCGTTGGGTCGGCCAAGGCCGGAATCAGCGGTGTCGTCTGCCAAGGTGTAGGTCTGGCTGGCGCCGGTCAGGCCGGAGTAGGTGCGGCGCAGGCTGCCCGCTTCCCCGTAGATGCGCAGCGTGTACGTCACGCTGGCTTCGGGGCCGATGTTGCCGTTGGTCTGGGGCACCAGGCTCACCGTCTGGCTCAGCCGGTCCCGGTGCGCCCAGGAGATGACCAGGTCACCCTTGGCAACCGCCGGGTAGGCAACGTTGTTGATCTTCACATTGCCGGGCGGGTACGGCCGGTTTTGCCGGCGGTTCATGGCCAGGGAATCGGTTGGTGCCGATGCCAGCGCCAGCGTGCCTTTTCCGGTCACGGTGAGTAGTCGCGCGTTGACCGTTTCGCCAGCGGCGTACTCGGTCGGATCGACACCCTGAGCGCCATCGGCGAACCAGATCCGGCTGCCGGCTGCGTGGCTGGTTGGCACGGTATCCATGACGCCACGGGTCAGGGTCAGGCTCTGCGTGGTCGTATTGATGGCCGTGACCAGGACGACCTCGTCGTTGATGTAGGCATAGCTCCCGGTTGCGACCAGATCGATGTCGAGTTCGCCGCTGTAGGTCGTCGTGCTGGTCACCTCTTGCGCAAGGCTGGTGGCGAGCACCGCCGTGGGGCAGAACTCACCCTGGCCGCGCGGGTTGTAGGTCGTGGCCGAGCTCGTCTTGCTGTACAGGTCGTAGTTCATGGCCCCAGGGGCGGGGCGACCGCCCAAGGTCTGGAGATAGCAGTCCGTGGCGTCGAGATAGGCCAGCTCAGAGGCGGACAGCGCGCGTGCGACATCCCAGTAAGGGGCCTCGACCAAACGTCGAGGTGTCGTCGCGGATGGCGCTGGCACCGGGTCGGTCCAGCCGGTGGGCTGGGATGCGGTGTAGACCGCTGACGGCAGGCCGAACACATCCTCGACAGCGTCGATGCTGATGGCGCCGTTAGTGAGTGACCCGCCATCGACGCCGGCAATCCGCATCACCAGACCGGCGATCCCGAGCGCAGGCCACTCCAGCTTGAAGACATCGCCCGGGTACAAATTCCAGGCCTTGCGGTTCACCTTGAGCCGCACCTTGGCGAGCGGCGTGGACACGGATGCCAGATCGCGCATCGCGACGCAGGCGGCGAGGTTGTCCGAGGTGATGCCGGGGTAACGGCGAGTTTGCGACACCACGGCGCCCTGAGCCTGGATATTGGCCAGGTCCTGGACCGCGATGCTGGTCTCCTTGAACGTGTCCGGCTTGGTGTAGATGAGCACGATCTCGTTGGTCGTCTCACCCCAAGCAGCGCGCTGAAAGCTCTCCAGCTCGATGACGTTGTCCGGGTTCAGGATGGGGAGCGTCGCTACGGTGTAGTCCGCCCGCACCAGCTTCAGGACGAAGCGTCCCGTCGACGGTGACGTCGTGAGCACACCGCCGATGTGGTCCATCACCTCTTTGACGAACTGCTCGATCTTGCTCTGCTGCAGCCAGATCATGTTGAGCCCGAAGCCTTCGTTGGACAGCACATCAGCCGCCGCGCGAAACGAGGCATCGTCGATGCTGGCTGTTGGATATCCCATGCCCCAGGCGGCATTCGTCAGGCATTCGTAGACGATGTGCGCCGGGTTAGCCGCGCCGTTGATCTCCGCCTTTGCTGAGTACCAGTCGCGGAAGCAGCGTTTGACGCGGACGGCCCACGGCTTGATGTAAGGATTGTTGGCGGCGATGTAGAGCTGGCGCAGGATCAGGCTGAGCACACCGCGATAAGCAGGTTGAGGGGAGCCGATCTTTGACGCGAGGTAATCATTCGGCGTCTGTGCCGCCTGGCCGAACGCAGCATCGATGGCGCCGGAAATGCCGCCTTCGCGCTTTTCGCCACCGAACAGCTCGGGCATGTTCACCGTGATCCGGCCGCTGGCGGTGAGGTTGCCGCTCCATGCCTGGCGCTCGCCGACCTGGATCTCGGTGATGGCATCGACCGGCCCGTGACAGATCGCCAGATGCATCCCCAGGTAGTAGCGGTAGCCGACCGTCTGCGACTTGCTGCTACCGCCCATCGTTCACCTCGAGGCCAATACGTGCGCGGGCGGCGGCAACCACATCTTCGGCCATGCTGTCGCCGGTTGCCAACAGCAGTGGCGCAGGCAATCCCTGGTCGATGAATTGGCTCCAGTCGAGCTGGTGCCGCGCGAACCACTCCCGCGCGCCGCGATTGCAGTAACCCAGGCTGCGCATGTCGCCGTGGGTCACCAGGATGTCGGTCATTTCTTTCCACCTTTCGATTTAATCGGTGTGGTGCGCAGATCGCCGTACCACACCACGTTGGCGCTCTTCACCAGCACAGTGCCGAACACGACGGGCACCGGGCGACCCTCATCGGCAGTCGGCGCATCGAAGTCTTTGAGTTCAGCAGCCTGGGGTTGCGGCGGTTTTGGCTGGAGCGCGTACTGGATCAGTGCGGTGACGATCCAGACGATGATTTGTGCCCAGGGCATACCGTCTACTCAGTAAATGGGGCTGCCGCCGAAGGGGTTCTTCGTCGGGATGAATGGGAAGCCGCCGAAATTGGCGCTGTTGCCAAACTTGGCCGCACAGGTCGCGAGAGTCCGGTCGCAACCGGGATACAGGTAGATCGTGTCGCCCACGGCGAGTCCGGGCGGCACGGCCGACAGTGTGATGACGTCCAGGTTGTGGGCAACGATCATTCGTTTCTCGGTGATGCCGTTGGCCGCCCAAGTGGCAAAACCGCCAGCGAAATGACCCGTGGCGTATCCGGCCGCAGACGGTACGCTCAGCAAGACTCCGGCGACGGACACCACGGTGCCTGGCACGCGATAGATCACCGCACTGGCCTGGCAAGACGTGCCGTAGAGCACATGCGGGCAATTGCGTTGGTAGAGGCGGCGCAAGCCGGTGCGCTGCAGGCTGGTGTAGACCGGCTCACAGTTGAGCTCGACCTCGGAACCGCGCCATTCGACGTTCAAGACGCGTCCCATCCACACCGCGACGGTTTCTGGATCATTCCGGTGCTGGCGATAGATGGTGAGCAAGGTCACCTCCGATGGCGGTGTTGCGATGAATGCCTGAGCAATCTCGACATCACGAGCCAGCGTGATCCGCAGGCCGGACCTCCCGATCTCGCCGGTCTGCTCGATGCTGCCGCGCTTCATCGGCACGGCCACATAGGCATAGGTGGCGTAGCTCGCGTCCTGCGCGCCGCTTGTATAGCGCCACGTAGAACCGCCACGGCGAAACTCGTACAGTTCGACCGGACTGCTGGCGTCCGTCGATACTTCTCTGCTGGCGTAGGTCATGTGTCATCCCGAATGCTTCTGACGGAGATCGATACCTCCGCCGTGTCGTCTGTCTGATGGGCGATCTCGATGGCATCGCTGTCCAAGCGCACCAGCTTCATGAACGACACATAGCGGATCTGTTCGGGAAGTAGCGCCGCGCCCACCACGCTGTCGATGGCGATGCTCTCAGTGCTTGGCGAAAGCGCCGTGGCACCGGTGATGCGCCGGTAGTAGCGACTGCCGGATGTCGTGGCGATCAGGATGTCGCGCCGCCCGATGGCGGCTGGCACATTGGCGGCGTAGGCGCGGTTCTCCACCGTGATGGCCGAGTCAAAGGCCCCGATCGGGCTCACCACCTTTAAGTCGGATTGAAAGCTGGGCATCCAGAATGCCGTCAGCCTGCCGGCGCGGGCGGCCAGCCATGATCGGAACGCAGTGATCGCGGCACGCCCAGAGATCAGCCACCGATGCGTCCGGCGAACCGTGCCAACACCGGAAAGATCGTCGATGACGCGTCGGCCCGTCAGAAAATCCAGTTCATTCAGCTTGCGGGCGTAGCCTGTCTCGACGTCCTCGGTCCAGTTGGTAGCGGTGAGCAAGACGGGGTAGCCCCGGTAGTCCAATGTCTCTGTGGCTGCCGGAAGCAACCACTCGTCCTCAAACTGGAAGCGCAGCGTGGCTTGGCCGATGGCATCGCTCAGGTAGGTCAGTCCAAGGTCGTTCTGAACTCGGGCGGGCCGCACAGGCAGGATCTTGGTACCGACCGGCCAGGTAGAGTCCAGCGGGCTCTTGATCGTCAGTGACGTTGGCAGGACCGCCGTGATCTCGGCAAACTCCGACTCCATGCCCAGAACCAGTCCAACCAAACCGCCCACGGCAAAGTCCCGATTCGCGGTCGTCACGGCAATGGAGGTCGAGCCGGCTGGGATCGGTCCTGCCGCCAGCGCGACGTCGGTCCAGAGCGGTAGGCCAAAGACGCGCGCCTGCCATGACAGCAGCAGGTTTTCCATCTTCACCCGTTCGGTGTCGGAGCCGACCAAGGCGCTGTACTCAAAGCTGCGCCTTGCACCGGCACGCAAGCGCACGCGCTGCTCGAATCCGGCATGGGACTCCATCACATCCGTGAGCCATTCCAGCCGCTCGATGACCGGTTGCACCCAGTTCGGCGCAAAGATCCATCCGACGATACGGCGTCCGGTTGCGAGCAAAGCGGCATCGTCGAAAGCGAATGCGAACAGAAACGTCGCGTTCACGGTTGGCGGACCATTCGGCGTGACCGCGAGCGTATAGAGCCGCGATTCATTGGCGGCAAACACAGTGGGCGCGGGTGCCGGCCCGATCAGCGTCATGCCTTCTGCGCCGGTGGCGGTTAGGGACGCTAAGGTGTTCGGGGTCAGCCGTGCGTTCCAGACCTCGATCGTGCGGCTCTGCTCCGAGGCCAGACTGCCGAGGTTGATGCGCCCGGGCAGCAAATGCACCCGGAAGTAGTAATCCTCGAAGTAGCTCGGTACCTGGATGCCGGTCAGCGCCCGCTGCGCAGGAACCGTGATGTCGGTTGCGTAGCTTCGCGCTCCATTCTCCGCCCGTGGCGAATCGCTGGCGGTGTACGGATAGATGGCGGCAACCTGATACCCGTCGATGCTCAGGAGCGGGTTCAGTGAGCCAGCCTGGGCGCGATCGAGCACCATGCCTGTCAAGACCGGCATGTCATAACTCTCGGTTGAGGTAAAACGGGAGATCAGGGACCGTCGTAGCGCACAGCCATCGCGATGGTCCCGGAGTGAGTCGCGCCGTTGTATGGCGATGCGGCGCGACTCGCGGTGTTCTTGCGATACACAGGTGCAATGAACCAGCGCTCGGACCCAAGCGTGAGGATCTGCCCGTCGTCGATGTTGTCGTTGCGCGTCATCCGTAGATGCGGCAGTTCCGCGACGTGCGACCAGAAACTAGAGGGCTGCAACGCCATGATGTGGATGCGCGTAAGCACAGCTTCGCCGTTCCAGTTATTGGGCTGGGTCAGCAGCAACGTTGGTACTGCAATGGTGGCGCGCGCGTTGTTCGGATTCGCCGTGGAGACGCCCACGGGGTTGTTCCACCAGCCGTGACCGTTGAAGTTCAGGTAGATCGAACTGTTCTGGACGCCTGTAGTGTCGTTGGACTGCCAGAAAGGTGCGCCAGAGGTGTTACCGCCACCGCTGCCGGTGCTGCCATTGGAGTCGATCGCCACGCCCGCACCGGTACTGATATCAGACGTCGCAGTACCCCAGTGCCAGATGGCGTTGCCGAGCACACCAAAGCCGCGGGCTTGGCCAAGCGACAGCCATTGCCACCACATCACCTGATAGTTCACGGCCACGATGATGTCGTCCGGCGCCGTGTGGACGAAGATGTGGTACGTCACCGGATAACTCAGCAGCGTATTACCGGCTTGACCCAGGCGGTTGGTGATTCCGACCATCTTTGCCGCTGGCGTGATCAGCGTGGCGCCGGAGTAGCCGAGCGCCGCCTGTACCAAGAGGTTCAAGCCGCTGACAGTGAGGCGGCCATAGATGTCCCCTTTGTAAAGCATGCTGTTGCTCGCGTCCCAGGACCAACCGTGGTCGGTCCCTGCGGTGACGACGGCATTCAGGAGATCGCTGGCGCTGTTCGCCAGCCCAGTGACGTAGGGCATCAGGACAGCTCCATTGCGATGTAGTCGCCAAAGGACGTGCGGCCAACGTCCTGGATGACCACATAGTTCTTACCGTCGATGACGAGCGTGTTCTCGACGACGTTGTCGAAGCCGGTGATGTGGAAGATCCCGTCCAGCGCGCCGTAAATGTTTCCTGAGTCGTAGAGCATTACCGGGTAGAGCGCGTAGGTGGTTTCTGCCGGCCGGCAGGCGTTGGCCATCGTCGTTTGGCCCCAGGGCGTAGCGAGCGGCGCTTTCCAGGTGCCGTCGTTGAAATGCATCCGCAGGTTGTTGCGATTACCTTTCCACGGCATCGTGTGGGTCGTTTCGGAGTAGCGCGTGGCGGAGGCGCTGGTCAGCATTCCGGCCGCAAACAGCGGCTGGGGATATTGGCCCGGAGATGCGTAGGGAAAGAACTTGCCTATCCCGAAAGATTCATACACCGGCGTGCCGACCTTCATTGCTACGTTTAGCCGCTGCCCGTTGACCGATAGCCAGTAGTCGATGCGCTGGTTATGGGCAGGCACGCCGAGAACCGGCGAGATGCCCGGCTGGGTCAGGAACGAGTTGGCAGCGACATAGCCCTTCATGGTCGCCACCGCCAGGTTGTAGTAGTCCGCGTTGCTGTCCTGGTAGCAGTAGACGCCGCAGAAGATCTGCTCGGTGCCCGATAGGCCGGGCGCCATCATCAGCAGTTCCCGGTTCGTGATGGCCGTGTCGTAGCGGAGAATGGTCCAACCCTCGGCCAGACAGACGTCCCGGATCGTTTCGAGCATCTTGTAATGGGCGAGCATCGTCGAGTTGTCGACGAAGCCGGTGTAGGCCGTCATGTCTTTGGTCCTTGCGGGATTCGGTGTATCGGTCAGCTCAATACCTGCCGCACGGCGCCGGCGTTGCGCTGCAGGATGTTGAGGATGGTTTTTTCGCCAGAGGAGGAGTTCAGGTAATCGGCGGCCATCGCTGGGTCGATGACATTGACGATGCGCACTGACTGGCCCGGGGCCTGCGCCGGGGCGGCTTCGGGCACCAGACCGCCGGCGGCAAATGCCAGCGTCGGGCCTGCCACTCTCGGTCCGGCTGATATGCCGTTGATCGACTGCAGAAAAGCCACACCGACACGCTTCACGGCTGCGGCGTTGACCACGTACTCGCCGGCGGACAGGCGTGCCGGGATCGAGTCGCTGGTAGATGTGCCCGGACCGGTCACGTAGCCGCCCGTGGCAAAGCCCTTGAAGAACGAGGAGATCAGAGCACCGAAGCCGCTGGCGCCCCCCGATCCGCCGCCACCGAGCAGACTCCCGAATAGGGACTCGGCGAGCTTCTGCGAGGCAATGCGGTTGATCGCCGCCAGCACGGACCTCGCGAAATCGGCGAAAGCGTCCTTGGCAGACTTGGCGCCGCTGCCGATGGCCTCGAACATCTGGGCGAACCCATCCTGGACCGCGCCGTCGATGGCCACAGCCACGTCGTCCACCACCAGCTTGACCTGGGCAATCTCGTTCTTCCATGCCTGCACGCGCGCCAAAGCGTCAGGACCGATCGCCGTGGCGCTGGCCTCGAGCTGCGGCAGCAGAGATTCCAGGGTCACCCCGGTTTCCCGGTGCAGGGCCAGGATCTGTGCGCGTGCCTGCGACTCGGTCAGCAGGCCTGATTGGCGCTGCAGATTGATGGATTCCTCGGTGGCCCGCATGCGGCTGAGCGCGTCATTGAACTGGCGTTCATAGGTGGCCAGATCCGCTGCCGCAACCTTCACGTCGATCAGGCGCGCGACAGTGGCCACACCCTCGGTGTCGCCCTCGGCTCGGAGGCGCTCGATGAGTGACTGGTACTGGCGCTCTACCGCAGCACGACGGTCCTGACCGGTTGCAGCACCGGTGAGATCGAGCAACTCCTCCCGAACGCGGGCCAGTTCATCACGCAAGGAACGCTCGGCGTCGGCGGCCTTGCGCGCGTTGGCGACCTCGACATCGGCCCGCTTGTTGTTGAGCACGATGAGGTCGGCCTCGATCTTGGCCACCTCGGCACGGGCCTTGATCCGTGCGCCTTCGTCAGCACCGGACGCCGCGATGCGCTTTTGCTCGGCCAGCAAGGTCTGCGTGCGTGCGATCTCGGCGTCGATCTCGCGCGTTTCCAGGGCGGTTTTGGCGGCGTAGTAGTCCGCCAGCGAGATCAGCCGCCCGTCGAGCGCCTCGTCCAGGCTGCGCGACTGCCGGTCCAGCACGTCCTTGAGCAACTTGAGCTCGGCATCGGCCTGTGCCTTGGCCAGTGCCAGTCGTGCCGCCCCGTTGTCCCCGGTGGCCCGTCCTGGTGTGCGCAGACGATCGATCAGACTGGGGTCCGCAACGATCGCCGGTGCCCGCACCTCGACCGGCTTCGGGTCGAAGAGGCTGTCGCGGAACTCGGCGAGTTCGTCTAGCCGCTGGACCAGACTGCCCTTGAGTTCCGTGATGATGGCTTTCGCGCCGGACACATTGCCGGACAAGGCTTCGACGGCGGCTGCCATGCCTGCCCCGATGGCTTCACCCAGCGCCACGAATGCCTTGCCTACGGTGGCGGCACCCAGCGCCAGGGTTTTGAGCACCAGCACCACGCCGTCCAGGATGGCGCGCAACGAGCCACCTTGTTTCGCCGACTCCACCATCCCGTTGGCCATGTCGTTCATGGCCGGCAGGAATGCTTCGATCACTCGGTTGCCGATGCTGGTGATCGCCAGTCGCACCTTGGCGAGCGAGTCGTTGAACACCTCGGCCTGTGCAGCGGTGTCGCCACCAATCTGCACGCCCAGGGCTTGTAACTCCGTCGTCAGCGCCTCGACGCCATCACGCCCCTGGTTGAGGAACGGGATGAGGTCGGCGCCCGATTTGCCGAAGAGATCCACCGCGAGCGCGGTCTTCTGGGCACCATCGGGCATTGCCTTGAAGCGGTCGGTCAGGTCGAGCAGGACCTGATCCGTCGCGCGCAACGTTCCGTCCTGGTTCTGAATGGAGACGCCGACCGCAGCGAATCCTCGCGCTGCCTCGTCCGATCCGGTGGCCGCATCCAGCATGCGGGTGGCGAGCTTGCGCAAGCCACCTTCGAACTTTTCTCCCGAGACGCCGGCGAGATCCGCGACTGGGATCAGGGTGGACAGCGACTCGACAGTGATCCCGACCCGCTGCGACAGCTTGGACAGCGAGTCCGCCGAGTCGAGCGAGGCCTTGACCATCGCGCCGAGACCGGCCGCCGATACGGCAAGGCCGAGCGTGCCGAGCAATCCATTGATGGATCGCGCCGCGTTGCCCAGGTCACCCAGATTGCGCTTGATGGAATCGAAGGCGCCACGGGTCTGGTCGACGGCGGTGATCAGCAGTTGTGCGCGGTTGTTGGCCATCAGGATTTCGCCAGTTCTTTCTGAATTGCGCCTGCCAAACGCGGCAGGGTCCGCTGGACAGCGCCGGTCAGGTCCAGCCGCCGCTTGAGGGAGACGGACTTGACCAGCACGGCGATCGGAATCTCCTGGCCGCGTTTGATCTGTTTGGCGCCAGTGCGAGCGCGCTCGGCCCGCTTGAAGCGGGTGAGTTGGGAGGCGTTCTCGCGGATGTTCTCGGCCATCAAGATGACCTTGCCGTTCTTCTCGACGAAGAACGCGTTGCCTGATCGCAGCAAGCCATCGACCACTGCCTTGAAGCGCTTAGGCCCGATCCGTCCAGGAAGCAGCGGGATCAGCAGATTGCCGGAGACCGTGCCGCCTTTTTCGTGCAAACCCAGCCAGGGGATCTTGCTGCCCACCAGCAAGGCCGGCAGGCGATCGGTCTTCTTGTCCAGCACCTTGGCCTGCATCGAGGAGACGAAGCTGTTGCGCTTGACGTTGAACGCACCGCGCATCTGTGTGCGTGCCGCGTCGCGTACTTCGCGGCCACCGGATTGCATACCGCGCTTGAGCGCCGCCCGGATGGCATTGCGGCGCTCGGTGGACCAGGCATTGAATTGCCGAGCATCGAACAGTCCTGATGCGGTCAGATCAATCTTCACGATCGAGCTCCCGCTGTAGACGTTCGATGGATCGCTTGTCGCCTTGGCTGGCCACCGCCGTCACCCCAAGAAGCAGACTGGCGTGCTCACGGTCACGATGCATTTCGGCATCGAGAAACGCAGTCATCTGCGCGAGCGTGTAGTCCAGGACATCCGGCAGCCGGTGTCCGGCATGGATCAAACGGTGGATGGCGTGAGCCCAGCCAAGGGACCGCTCATTTGTGCGTTGATCCGGGCGGCGGCGTGCTGGATCGTCGGCACCACCCGCTGCACGAAAAAATCCGCATTCACCTCAAACAAGGCGGCGGCCAGTCGGATGGCGTCGTCCATCGCCAGCCCTGCGACCCACTCTTGGGGACGGCGTGAGGCCACGGCGATTGCCGTGATCAGCGCGTCTCCGTGGTCCGCCAGCAGCGCCAGCCAGTCCGGATCGCCGTCGACCAATCGGTGCGCGAAGGGCCGGACCGCAGCGAGCAGAGCCGGGATCTCGCCGATGCGAATGGGCGTGATCGCTAGCGCGACCTCCGCAATCTCCAAGGTCAGCGGGGTGGGCGGAAACGCGTCGAAGTCGTTCATCACGCACCTCACAGCAGCACGATGCGGCCGAACTGGCCGAGATCGCCAGCGGCAGGCTTCAGTGTGTCGGCCAGTACCTGGCCCGAGAGCTCGAACTTGAGCAGTTCGTCGGTGATGACCGAGAGCTCTTTGGCCGGATTGATTGCCACGCGGTAGAGATCGATCACGACTTCGCGGTTGCCGTCCGCCGTATTCAGTCCCTCGAAGCGCACCCAGCGCTCGGGCAGCGGTTGGGTGAACATCGCCGTGCTCTGGGCCGCGCCGTAGGCGTAGTCCACCTTGAACGGCTCCACGTAGGGGCCGCCGGTGGTCTTGTCGTTGATCGCCAGCGAACCATGCTTGGCGTTGAGGGTGTACTGGCCTGCCGGCAGCGTCTTGGGGGTGGCGGTGGAATCCTTGACCACCACTGTCGAGACGTTCTGCTTGGCCAGTAGGTAGAGACTGCCAAGGGTGACGGCGCTAGGCAGCACCTCGGCGGTCACCGTACCGCTGACCTGGTCGGTGGTCGTGCCGTACAGCGCCAAGCCCAGGTTGACCGCGATCAGCTCTTCCAGCGTGCAGGCGAACTCACCCTTCTTGGTCTTGATCAGCTGCAGGTCGGTCAGGCGCTGGCCGCTGGTGGACTCCTGGTGCTCCAAGGTTTCCACCGAGAGAGAGACTTTGAGCTCGGGCACATTGCCCACGTAGTTCAAACCCTGGGGCTTGCCGGTGATGTCGCGGGCGCCGATGTAAACGCGCCCTTGTCCAGAAAAGTAAGGCATGGTCAGTCTCCCTTGCGTGCAGTGGGTTGAGGTGTGCCGATCGGCTCATCGATGCTGTCGGTGGCTTTGGCGACGCCGGCATCGATCAGCCAGCGTGCAGCGGCCTCGTCGAGGACGAGCAGATCGCCCGGCGCGAAGCTAACGCCGGCATGGGTATGGGGTTTCAGTAGTTCGATGTTCATGTCGGGCTATCCAGGTCGGGTCAGATCAAGTGCGTGGGTGCGGTAGCGGATCTCGTAGCGAGCAGGCAGCGCCACGGCTCCGGCGTCGGCGTCCTCCGGGTCCCACTCGCAATCCACCTCGCGCAGGGCCAGCGCCAGACCGCCAAGGTTGGTGTCGCTCATCAGGGCTGCGTGGGCGGCGACGACGGCCAGATCGGCTTGATCGAAGGCATCGTCCCCACGAGCCACGGCTACCAAGCGCAACATCAGCAGCCGGTCGACGAGGTTGTTGGCATGCGCGGTGATGCTGTCGCCTTCGGCAAATAGCAGCAGCGCGGGGCTGGCTTCCCGCGTCACCGGCACGGTCGGAAAGCGCAGCACCGGCGTGGGCGCCACCCCGGCAGTGAGGCGAGCGACGACCTCTCGCAAGATGCGCTCACGGATGGAGTTCATGAGCGGGAGTCCTCAGAGTCGAGAGAGTGAAGCGCGCCGTTCGCTGCCGTCGCCGATGCTGCGGATATCGCGGACGCGATACGTGTTGCCAGCGATGGACACGGTGTTACCCGTTGCCAGGGCAGGCAGCACCGAGGCTGGAAAGCGGATCGTGTAGTCGGCAGACAGGGCGAGCCCGTCGAGGACGCTCTCGTCCGGAGAGCGGAAATCGACAGCGATGGTGTGGCCATCGATTTCCGCATCCACCAGCAAGCCAGACCGGCTAGCGGCCTCATAGAAGTCCTCGATGCGCACCATCACACCGTCAGCTTCACGAGCACACCCGGGCGGTGGCACATGGGCAACGGATTCGACTGGGTATGCAGGTCGGTGCCACGATCGAACTTGCGCGGCTCCTGCTTGGCATAGAGCGTCTGCCCGATGGTGTTGACCGTCTCGTTGAAGTCAGCCGGCGCGAAGTAGGTACCGAAGGTATCCACCGTGCCCAGCGGGAAGGCATGGGCCTCGCCAGCCGCGATAAAGCGACGGGTGGTGCCGGTGGGATCGGTTGCCTGCCCGCGATACTCCTCGAAGGTGATGCCGGCGTAGGTGAAGCCCCGGCGCACGTCGTTGATCAGGATGGCACCCTGCTGCCAGTTCTCGAACGCTTTCTCGACCTTGGCATGGCCGGTCAGGGCGGCGAAGAATTCGGGCGAGCACAGGCAGTGCACTCCGGTCATGAATTCGCCCTTGAGGTTGTCCTCGATCGCGGCCAGGGTCGCGAGGCATTTCGCCTTCACATTGGTGCCGGCATTGCCGAGGTCATAGGCGATCGTCTGCGGCGTGATGTCGAACTCGTCGAACAGGTCGTACAGCACGGAGCCATCGGCATCCAGGATGACGCCCTTGAGTGCACCCATGCGCAGGTGTTCCAGCGTGATCGCGTGCTTGTTACGCATGGTCTCCAGGTGGCGCGCGATGACGCCCGCGACGGCTTCCGTTTCAGTCTCCGAGCCAAAGGCGCGGATGCCCTGAACCTCTTCCGGCAGGACGACATCGTCATGCGGGATGTGGGGGATCACGAACGAACGCAAGGTGCGCTTACCGCGCACACCGACCGTGCCCGGGGCGCCCGGCGGCAAGGTCGGCAGCAGGTTCAGTAGGCCGTTCATCTCCTCGACGATGACCTGTCGCTGGCGCACCGGCTTGGCCGGCATCAAACCGAGATCCTCGATGCGGCCATAACGGTTGGGAAGAATGTTGATGGCCGCCGTGAGCGCCGCCATCGAGAACGCGGGATTGGTAAAAGGGTTCTGCATGGTTGTCTCCTAATTCAGGCGGCGGTTCGGACGAGGACGCCACGCGCTTCGATCTGAGCGATCGCAGTGGCCTTCTCGGTAGGGGTGATGGCGACCGGCCACACCAGGGCATGGCTGGCGACGATGGCGTGGCGGGAGATCAGCAGCGCGTCTTCCCGGTCGATCAGGGTCGCGTCCACGTCAGCGGCGAGCACGCCGACCGCGTTCTCAGTGCCATCGGTGGCGGCCGGGTCGAGCGCTTTCAGCTTGCCGGTCGTACTGTCGCGGCCGACGATGGCGCCGAGCTGCAGGTTTTGACCGGCAGCAACCGTGGCCAGGTCGCGTGAATAGAGATTCGGCGCCTCGTACTTGAGGAGATCACCGAGGTTGTTGGTTTCCTGAATGGCAGACATGGCTTACTCCTTCGTGGCGAGTTTCTTGACGGCGGCAACGACCGGGCTGCTCTCCGGCCGCACGGTGGTTCCCGCATCGGCGGTGATGCGTGAGGCAATCTCCGGCTGTTCAGCGCGAGCTTCGAGCAGTGCGCGGCGGACTTGGGCCTCGTTCATCCCGGATGCCAGGAATTCCGCCGCGCGCTGTGGCGTGCCTGCGATCAGGCAGATCTCGGCAATGGCTTGTGCCTCGATCCGGCCGTTGGCGTGCGCACCGACGAGCGATGCAGACACGGGCGGGGTGGTGGGTTCTTGCGCTGGGGTGTCTGCCGGGTCTGGCGTGGCCTCCGGCTCGGATTCGTCCAGAGGGGGCTGCTGTTCGTGATCGGTCATGGTTTTCTCCAAATGAGACTGTTGTTGGCTGGAAATCTGCGGGCGTGCGTTCCGTGAAGCAGGCGAGGCACGGGCGAGCGGGCCGCGCTTCGCGGCGCCCGTACTGGGTGTCGCCAGCCGGCGTTGCGCATCCAGTGCGTTGGAGAACTCGATCAGGACCTGATCGAAACTCATCACCGCGTCAGCCAGGCCTGCCGTCACAGCAACCTCGCCGAAGAGCAGGCTGGCTTCGGTCGCCCGCACGGCATCGCTGTCCAGAGCTCGCATTTGCGCGACCTGGCTGACGAAGATTCCGTAGAGCCGATCCACTTCCGCCTGCAGGGTGGAAGCCGCCTGTGGCGACAGCGGCGCGTGGGGAGAAAAGTCGTTTTTGTGGTGGCCGGCGTAGATTGCGGTGAAGTCGATGCCGTCCTTGGCATCCTTGACCGACTGATCGACGTGCAGCGCAATAACACCGATGGACCCCACCCCGGCGGTTTGGGACAGGGTCAGGCGTGATGCGGCGGCGGCAATCGCGTAAGCCGCCGAGTACGCGGAGTCATTGGCATGCGCCCAGACCGGCTTGATGTCGTTGGCGGCGCGAATCCGCTCGGCCAGCTCAAACACGCCACCCGCTTCGCCGCCGGGCGAATCTAGGTCGAGCAGGATGCCGCTGACCTGTGGGTCCGCCAGCGCGGCGTCGAGGCGTGCCGCGATCTCCCCATAGGAGGTCAGGCCAGACGCCGCCTCCAGTCCCATCGCCCGTCGTACCAGGGTGCCGTGCACGGGAATGATCGCGATGCCGGGCTGCCCGACCGAAGTGCCCGGTTTCGAAGTGGGAAGCGGGACGGCAGCATCGATCTCGGGCAATCCGATGCGCGGGCCGAGGACGGACAGGATCACGTCCAGTTTCGAACGCGCAATGAGAAGCGGCGTCCCGTAGAGACGGGACGCCAGGTGTACGAGCTGCATGTCAGTTGTCCTGGGGTTCTTGCGCCGGAGCCGGGGCGGCCGTCGCGATGGGCGCTTTGTCGTGGCGCGGGTCGGAGTCGAAGACCAGCCCCAGCTCATCGGCACGTTGGTTGTCGGCCGCGATCTCGCGGTCGATGTCTTCAGCGTCGTAGCCGAAGGCGGAAATTGCTTCGGAACGTGAGAGCAGTCCGGCGCGAATCGCGGTGAGCATCGCGTCGAACTCCTTCTTCGGATCTACCCACTGCCAGCCCTGCGGAATCCACTTCGCGGCCAGGTATTCCCGCTTGCGTTCGACAAAGCCCGGCAGATCGAGTGCACCTTCGAGCGCAGCCTGTTCCATCCATGCGCGCCAGATCGGGCGGCAGAGCTGGTGGACGATCACGCCATGCTGGATCGCTTCGCAGCGGCGACGAAACTCCAGCAATCCGGCGCGGATTGACGAATAGTTCACCTGCGTCAGATCACCGGTGAGCATCTCGTAAGTGATGCCCATCGCGGCAGCGACGGCCCGGAACTGCATGCGCAGAAATTCGGCGTAGCTGGCACCGACGTCTGCCGGTTGGCTGAATTTCACGTCCTCGCCAGGTTCCAGTAACTGCATGGTCCCGGGTTCCAGTCCTGCCAGGGACACGCCGTTGGCGTCCGCCAGCCCTTCGCCCATGAGGGTGTCCTCGGGCGCCAGGCGGGTGATGAAGCCCGCGAACATCGCCGCCGTCTTTTTGCGCACCAGTTCGGCGTCGTCGTACTGATCCAGCTCATTGAGTTTGACCAGCGCCCGCGCCAACCACGGCTCGCCCCGGATCTGGCCAGGGCGCAGCGGACGGAACAGGTGGATGATCTCGGAGGCAGGCACGCGCACGGTGTCCATGCCACCCGTGCCGGACATCGGCGCCAAGGCGCCATCACCGGGGTGCGAGCGATACAGGTGGTAGGCGACGCGGCGGCCGAGCCGATCGAACTCGATGCCGGCCCGAACCACGTTGCCGGAAGGTAGCTCCAGGTTCATCGTCGTGGGCAAGTGTTCGGGTTCCAGCAGCTGGAGCTGGAGACCAACCGCCAGACCGTCTTCGGGTCGGCGATAGCGCAGCCGCACCAGAGCCTCCCCGCCTTCCAGCATTGCCCGGCAGGCGAGTGCTTGCAGGCCGTAGAAGTCTGTCAAGCCGGCTGCATCGGCATCGCTGCACCAGTCCCACCAGAGGGCGTGAATGGCTTCCCGCAGTGCGTTGTCCGAAAGCATCGACTGCGGCTTGATCCCCGTGCCGATCGCGTTGGCGACGAAGGCCTCCACGCCGGCGGCCGCCCACGCGTTGCGTCGCACCAGATCGCGGCTTTTGGCGCGGAGCTCGTTCTGGGTGAAGGCCAGCGCGGCAACGGCACCAGGATTTCCGACCTGCCAGGCGATCGCACGTCGACCACCGCCGATACCGTCGTAAGTCGGCGACGGGCCGCCAAACATGCCGCGCCGAAGTTTGGAGAACCAGCTCATCAGGTGGCCTTCCGGGTCGTGACGCGGATCTGGCGCGGGGCACCTGGCCACAGTCCGGTGGCCACGGCGTCTTCGAACAGGCCGCGCTTGACTTCGCGAATGGCGGTAGCCAACTCCTCGACGGTGCGGTACTCGATGGTTTTGTCGCCGAAACTCACGCGGCGCTCGCCCTTGGCCAGTGCGGCTTCGAGCGCATCGAGTTGGGACTGGGTATAGGCCATCAGCGATACACCACCAGGTTGATCTCGGTGGAGTCGGCAAACGACGTCGCCATCGTGGCGCAGGAGACATCGACGTACTCGGCAGTCTTCTGGTCGGCGCTGGCACGCGCGATTGCGATGCGCTGCGTGCCGCTGTCGGTGCTGCTGCGGGCCAGTGCAACCCAGCAGTAATCGGCATCCGGCATTGGCTGCGTGAAATGGACGCGGTAACGACCGGTCGCTAGGCGTTCCACGCTCACCACGTTGCGAGCGCCATGTATCACCATCTGGCCGTTGACGTAGCCGAAGATTACCCACGCGCGAGCAAGTCCTGGATGAGATGCATCGATCTTGGTCTTCACTTCGATGCCGATGCGCGCGGCGAGAGATGCGATGCGGTCGGAAAGCGACATCAGACCAGTGCTCCCTCGAACACGGCGACGAAGTCGGTGTCGGCATCGCCGATGGCAGTCAATGCAACCGCGCCGATGTTCGATCTGGCCTGCTGCTGCTCAATGACGGTCAGCGTCTGCGCGGCATCGAAGCGCACGCGGTTGTTGACAGCGGCAAGCAGCGCATCGAGGCCGCTGGTGCCGTCCTGTAGCAACTGCTGGATCTCTACCAGCGTGTCGTAGGCAGCATCGGCACCACCGAGGATCTCGGCTTTGAGCGTGTCGAGCAGCGTGACGATCTTGGTCGACGAGTAGGTGGTGGTCAGCGCCACGTTGGCGTCGTCGATACCGGTCCCGCTGAGAACGGCCGACTGAAGCTCATTGATGGCAGCCACCAGACTCGATTTGTCGGTCGTGGTCAGGCTCGCCAACGTGCCGGTCTTGCCGTTGAGCGTGTTGAACTCCTGGGCGATACGAATCACCAGGCTTTCGATGCGGGTCTGCAAACTCATGGGATTTCCTTTGTTGGTCAGGAGAGCCAGCGGCTGCGCACCAACTGGCGTGCGCGGCGACCTGGCCCAGAAACAGCGAGGCCACCGCGTTGGGTGGCCTCGTCAGTCGTTGTGGTGGTCACGGGGTCAGGCGGATCTGCCATCCCCAGTTGTCGCTCCAGCTCGCGCCAATGGCGTTCGTCGAAGCGATCCAGTCCCGCCGCTGAAGCGGCTGCGCGGGCGTAGACGTAGCAGTCCAGCGCCTCGTTACGCTCGCGCATCTTTTGCCACTCCCGGATGGGAAAGCCATTCCGGTCGCGTCGGGTGATGAGTTGTTCCGCGCAGAGCTGCTGGATGAACTCCGCGTCCACATGCGGCAGATGGATGAATCCGGCCGGATAGATCGCGGTGATACCGTCCTCGGCCACATCCGCCGATTTGCGCAGGTTGTTGTAGAGCTCGAGCTTGGCAATGCCGACGGCGACCGAGAACACCTTGATGCCTCGGCGCAGCTTCTTGCCGCCCTTGGATATATCCACGGCGGTGGGGGTCCCGATCAGTGCCGCGCCGCGCGCGACACCTTTGATGGCCATGACGCGCGGGTCGCGACTGGCCCGCACGAAGGTATAGGCCTCTTGGGTGGCAAACCCAGTGTCTAAGGCGAACCGTGCCAGCGGCATCGCCGCGCCGGACGCGTGCGTCCAGTTTTCCGCGAGCAGATCCGCCAGTTGTTTCCAAACCGCATCCCGCGCGGTGTCGCCCATCAAGACGCGATGCTCGACCAGCCATGATTCCTTGCCGCGCCCGAAGGCCCAGATGGAGGCTTCGATGCGATCCTTCTGGACATCCGCGCCGCCCACCAGCAGGAGTCCACCGGGAGGAATCGATCCGACCGGGTAGTCCTCGCGCCGCTCGACGAGGCGTTGCCAATCCGGTGCTTCGCCTTCCTCGACCCAGGTCTCACCCAGTTCGGTGTTCTTGAACGTCTTGATGGCCGCCGCAGAACCCGACTCCTTGCTCACAGCCAGTTCCCAGGCGACGGCGATCTCGCGCCAACTGCGCCAGCCGACCGGGCTGTAGAGTGACGACAAGTGAAAGCCAGCCGTCTTGGCGCCATTCTCTGGTGCCAATGCGCGCCACTCGCCGTGTTCCAGCATCCAGGTCTTGTGGTGTTCGGAAATCGGCGCATCGCAGGATTCGCAAACATAGGCGGCGCTGTCCGGCTGGCCTTTCTCCCACCGCAGTTGTTCGAAGCGCAGCCACTGCCGGTGCGAGCAGTGTGGGCAGGGCACAAAGTAGCGGCGCTGATCGGATGCCTCATATTCCCGTTCGATGGCGCTCGCGCCCGAGATTGTTGGCGTCGAGACGATGAAAATCTTTCGTCGAGCGAAGGTTCGGGTACGTGCCTCGGCCAGCGAGATCGCATCGCCTTCACCCTCAACGTCCAGCGGATAGCCATCCACCTCGTCGAGGAACAGGTAGCGCACTGGCATCGACCGCAGTCCGACCGCGCTGTTGGCGCCCGTCATCACCAGGACGCCGCCCCGGAATTCCTTCGCGAGAATGGTGTTGCCCGAGTCCCGGCTCCTGGCCGGTGCAATCAGCTCGGCCAGAACACCCGACTCCTCGATCAGCGGGTCGATGCGCTGCTTGGAGTTGCGCTTGGCCATTTCCACTGTCGGCCAGACCGCCATCATCGGGCCGGGCGCGTGGTGGATGACGTAGCCGATCCAGTTCGATCCCATCTCGGTCGCGCCGAGCTGAGCAGCCTTCATGAACACAACGCGCTCGACCGGGGATGTCGGCGACAGGCAGTCCATGATCGCCTTCAGGTACGGCGTGCGGCTGGTCCGCCAGCGTCCCGGTTCGGCGGACGCCTTGCTGGAAAGCATCCGGTGCCGATCCGACCATTCGGATACGGTCAACAGTGGGTCCGGTGTCAGTCCTTCGCGCCAAGCGCGCTCGATTTCCGCCGCGCCTTCGTAATCCACGTCCAGCATCAGTCCACCCGAGGACGCAATTCGCCCAGCTCTTGCAGGTGTTCACGCACAGCGGCTTCCAGCGCCACGTGCATGGCATGCGGATCGACATCGAGTCTGGCAGCCATCTGCGCCGAGATGCGCGCGGGCCAGTTGAGCCAGGCATCGCGCTCGGAGCGGGCCAGCTTGAACACATGCGCGATGGCCTGTGGCCGATCGACCAGCTCACCTTTCAGGCGAGCCAGTCGCACCTTGTTGGTTTGCGCCTTGACCACTTCGTTGACCGTGCGGGCCTGGAGCAACGACGTGCCACCAGTGGGCAAGGAGGCAGGCCCATCGTTCGACTGTGTGCTGGCGTCCGGTACGACCACTTTGGCCGCCTTGGCGCGGGTACCGGCCTTAGGCACATCGGAGTTGCGCGCCCATTCGCGATCAGTCCGGTCGGCATCAATGGTTCCGTCAGCCTCTGGCGTGATGCGCCCGGCGCGAATCGCCTTGTGAACAGCAGTGTCGGTCACGCCACGGTGCCGGGCGTAAGCGCGTATCGAAATGCCCATGGTGAGAACCGGTGGCCCCTTCAATCATTTGATCGTCATTCTTCTGGATTGAGCTTGGCTTCCCTCCGGAACAGCGCGTTCATGCCATCACCATCCACGACGTCACAAGGAGACGCACATGACCAAGCCAGCCGACAAACCCCTCGAAAACCTGCTTCAGCAGATTGCGCTGGACCACCTTTTCATTGAGTCCTTGGAGACCCGCAACAGCGACCGACTGGACTTCCACGATGTCAGCGTATGGGCCGTCAAAAGTGCCCTGTTGGCCGCTTACGAGGCGGGTCGACAGGCCGCCAAGCCGGACTGAAAAAGAAGCCGAGAACGCTTGGCTTCAATCGCGAACAGCGCGTTCATCACGTCACCCCATCAACCACTGCCAAGGAGCAGCACATGACCAGCACCCAACTCACCCCGGCCCAGCACGCGATCCTGGCCTACGCACTCGAACACACCAGCGGCAAGATCGACTGGTTCCCCGACAACATCAAAGGCGGCGCACGCAAGAAGGTGCTCGACGGGCTTTTCAATCGTGCTTTGATCACCACCAACGGAACCGACTGGTTCGTCGCCGCCGAGGGCTACGACGCAATGGGTCGCGCCCGTCCCGCGCCTGCGCCCATGGATGCAGACCCCGAAATCGAGGACGCCGTGTCGTCGGCCGAGGCTGAGTGGGCCAAGGACACCACCGAGCAGACCAAGCCGCGCACGCGCGAGAACAGCAAGCAGGCCGAAGTGCTCCGGATGCTGCAGCGTCCCGAAGGCGCCACGATTGCTCAGATCTGCGGCGTGACCGGCTGGCAAGCGCACACCGTGCGCGGCACCTTCGCCGGCGCCTTCAAGAGAAAACTCGGTCTGACCATCGTTTCGGACAAGGCGCCGGGCGGTGAGCGGATCTACCGGATTGCCTGATCAAAAAGATCGAGAAAGAGGCCAAGGCTCGCTTGGCTTCTCAATCGAACAGCGCGTTACTACGGGTGTAGCAACGATCAGACCCCAAGGAGCCACGATGACCACCGCCAGCCAGATTCCCGCCACTCAGAACGATGCCTGGGGCTTTTGGGGCACGATGAACGAGCACGCCAGCGCCGCGTGGCCCTTGGCGATGACCGCCGTCTCGGACGCCACACACCAGCCCCTTGAATCGGTACGGACCTTCCTCGACAGCCGCCACGGTCGCCACTTTGCCGACGACGTCCAGAACGGCCTGTACCAAGGCCAGGCCTTGCAGGATGCGATCAACGCCGCCACCCAGCGCTGGATGGGCTGGACGATTGGCCGCCAGACCAGCAAGGACTACGGCATCCCGCGCGGCCTGCCTTACCTCACAGGCTTTGTGATTCACTGCGAGATCGTCGAGGAATCGCCCGTCGCCTGATCATCGAACAACGCGCCATCCGACTCACGCGTGGCCTGCTTTCCGGTCCAGCCCTGCCAGCGGCGCACGATCACATCGACGTACTTGGGGTCGAGTTCGATTAGCCGCGCCAGCCGCCCGGACTTCTCGGCGGCGATCAGCGTTGTGCCGGAGCCCCCGAACGGGTCGAGCACCACGTTGCCGGGGCGGCTCGAATTGCGGATCGCCCGCTCAACCAACTCCACTGGCTTCATCGTCGGATGCAGGTCGTTCTTCTGCGGCTTCCTGATGTTCCAGACGTCGCCCTGGTCGCGGTCGCCGCACCAGTGACGCTGCGCGCCCTCGGGCCATCCGTACAGGATCGGCTCGTACTGGCGCTGGTAGTCGGCGCGGCCCAGCGTGAAGGTGTTCTTTGCCCAGATGATGAAGGTCGACCACTTGCCGCCGGCGGCGCGGAACGCTGCCTGCAGCACGTCGAGTTCGCTGGAAGACATCGCCACGTAGATGCCACCCCGGCAATGCGCGATGGTCGGCGTCAGCGCCGCCAGTAGGAAGTCGTAGAAGCCGTCGCCGAGGTTGTCGTTCAGGATCGCACGATCCTTGCCGCGCATTTTGTCCTTGGCGCTGTTGGCGTAGTTCACGTTGTACGGCGGGTCGGTAAATACCATGTCCACCGGCGCGCCATCGAGAAGGCGGTCGTAGCTGTCGGCGACCGTAGAGTCGCCGCAAAACAGGCGGTGACCACCGAGCAGCCAGACATCCCCAGGACGCGAGACTGGCGTCTCTGGCATCTCGGGCATGGCATCATCGTCGGTCTGGCCTTGGCCATCCGATTCGTCGCCGGCCATCAGCTCCGCCAACGCATCGGCATCGAAGCCGGTCAGCGACAGATCGAAGTCATCGTTCTGCAGAGCGGCGATCTCGATGCGCAGCATCGCATCATCCCAGCCGGCGTTCTCGGCGATGCGGTTATCCGCGATCACCAGGGCCCGGCGCTGCGTGGGGCTCAGATGATCGAGCACGACCACCGGCACTGCGTCCAACCCGAGTTTCTGTGCGGCGGCGAGCCGTCCGTGCCCGGCGACGATGACGCCATCGCTGCCGGCCAGAATCGGATTGGTGAATCCGAACTCGGCAATCGACGCGGCGATCTGTGCCACCTGATCGTCCGAGTGGGTGCGCGCATTGCGGGCGTATGGCACCAGCTTGGCCGTCGGCCACTGCTCGATCTTGTCGGCCAACCAGGAAGCGCTCATTGCTCGGCACCCGTGGTTGGCAGTCGTTGCTTGAGGACCTCGTCTAAGGATTGGCCGGTGGCCAGCAGAGTGACCGGAACGCCAGGATGGTTCTGTTGGTAGCGTTTGATGGCGACATCCACGTACTCCGGCGCGATCTCGACGGCGCGGCAGACGCGACCGGTGCGTTGGGCAGCCAGCATCGTCGTGCCGCTGCCACCAAACGGATCGAACACGATGTCGCCCGAATCCGTGTAGGCCTCGATGGCAAACGCCGGCAGCGCCACCGGGAACACGGCCGGGTGGTCGATGTCCTGACCGATCTTGCCCTTGTGGCGCATCACGCGGATTACCGAGTCGGGAATCCGGGTGTCCTGCGTCGGCTGCCCCTTGTGCGTCCAGCCGCCGACTTCGCCGTCCTTGCTGCGCATGGCCGTGGATGAGCCATCGGCGCGCAGGTGCGACTCCTGGCCTGCGTGCTTGCAGGGCACGATCTTGTTGGGCTTGCGGCTCTGCCGGTTGAAGTGGAAGACGAACTCGAAGCTCGGGGCGAAGCGCCCGGCCCAGTCGCCAGGCATGCCCGGCCCCTGATCCCAGACGTACCACGCGAAGCGCCGCCAGCCTTGTGCACGCATCCAGCCGAGCCACGCGTCCCAATACGGGATGACTTCGTTGTCGCGGTGGATCAGCCCGAGGTTGACCAGCACCTGCCCATCGTCGGCCATCGGCACATTGCCGAACACACCGCGCATCAGGCCATCCCAATCCACGATGCCGCCAGAGGTGTAGTCGCGCTGATTGCCGTAGGGCGGCGAGGTGAAGCACAGGCGCGCCGCGTCGCCTTGCATCAGCGTGGCGACCATGGTCGGGTCGGTTGCGTCGCCACAGATCAGGCGATGCTGGCCGATGGCCCAGACATCGCCGGTGCGGGACACCGGCACCACAGGTGCATCCGGCACGTCGTCTGCGGCGTCCGGTTCATCGTTCTCTCGCTCCTGGTCGACTACTTCGGCTGTGGCATTGTCCGCGAGCAATGCTGCGATCTCAGCATCCTCAAAACCGGTCAGTGCGAGGTCGTACCCGGCGTCGGACAGCTCAGCCAACTCCAGCGCAAGCAGTTCCTCGTTCCAGCCCGCATCGAGCGCCAGCCGGTTGTCGGAGATGACGTAGGCGCGCTTCTGTGATGGTGACAGGTGAGCGAGTTCGATCACCGGCACTTCATCGAGTCCGAGCTTGCGCGCGGCAGCCATGCGGCCGTGGCCGGCGATGATGCCGTTGTCGCCATCCACCAGGACCGGGTTCGTCCAGCCGTACTCGACGATGCTGGCGGCGATCTTGGCTACCTGCTCGTCGGTATGCGTGCGCGGATTGCGGGCATAGGGGATCAGCGCCTCGACCTTGCGGTACTCGACGTTGAGCGTCTTCAGAATCGGTTCCTCGAAAAAGAAAACCCGCCGACGGGAAACCGTGGGCGGGTTCGTGATGTGTGCTGGGTGGGGCGGGTGCAAACTGCAAACCCTGCAAACCTAGGTTTGCAGTCTGACGCTAAAAAATCGCCGCGCTCGCGCCCCCCGCATTGCTTTCCGGCCGGGAAGGACCCGTCGCAACGGGTCGTAGCCATCGCGAGCCAGAAACGAAGAAGGCCACAGATCGCTCCGTGGCCTTTACGCACCCAATGCTCGCAAGATTAGCCGTAATACTAGCGAAAGAACCTCAGGATGTTGCACGCCAAAAAGCGACCGAAACCCGCATCGACACGCAGGATTCCCAACGACTTCGCGACTGTTCGCAACTACACCCAACGTCAGCGGCAATTGCCGGCTGCCCCAGTTTTCTTTTCAATTCGCAGGTGCACGGCGACCAATTCCAGTGCCGTCTGCCAGCGACGCCATGCGGTTGTCCGGTCACAGGCAAAGCGGCAGCAGATGTCCTTCCACGGATATCGTTGCGCTCGCATCCAGACGAGGTGTCGCTGTTCTTCTTCCAGCCACTGAACCCACCGCATGGTCTCCAGCATCCGGTCGATGGCAGCAGGGTCGGGAGGAAAGCGGTAGACCCGTGGCTCAGCTCCCAGATTTTCCCATGGCATGCGTTTGATCGCCGGCCAGCAGTTGAAGTAGCCCTGCACACGAACCGGAGGAAGGCGGTGGGCGGTTCGTGCGGCCTCGATGAATCGGTCCGCCACAGTCTCGATCGTCCACTCAGCCATGTCGACGCTCCTTCGGCCCGTACAGCCGATCGCCGATACGGCGAAGCAGTTCACGTTCGACCCAGTCGAGCCGCGTGTCGTCGGGCGAGATCACCAGGATCTGTTGGTCGCGCCAGCCCTCGCGCTTGATCTGCTCCGGATCGGGTCGCGGATCGGGTTGCAGTCGAGCCAGGGCACAGCGGTATGCGGGAGTCGGAACCTTCATGTCACACCTCCTGCGTCTCGATCGCCCAGTGCAGGAGGGCAATGGCGTCGGCTTCGTTGTCGTCGGCAGGCGCGTGGCCACGCAGACGAACGGCGCCTATCATCTGGTCCTTGCTCGCATTGCCTTTGCCGGTGGCGTGCTTCTTGATCGTGCCCACCGGAACGCCCTGGTACGGGATCTGGTGGTGCTCGCACCATGCGGTGAGGTGGGCCATGAACCCGCCGTAGGCGTGTGCTGCATCGACGCCGGCGTGGCGGCGGACTTCCTCGAAGTACACCGCTTCGATGCCATCGCAGGACTGCTTGATCTCGGTGAGCCAGCGCTTGAAGCGCAGGTAGCGCATGCCGCCACCCTCAAATCGCTGCGGCTTGAAGGATTCCGTTCCGCTGGTCAGGGCGCCGTCGCGATCGCGTACTGCCCAGCCGGTCTGGGTGCCAAGGTCCAGTGCCAGGATCGAGGGCACGGATGGCCGCCGATGATCTGAGCCCGGGTGGCCGGCAAGTCCCTGACGTAGGGCAGAGGGACCCTCTGGTCCCTCTCCTACGTAGTAGGAGGGGGAGTTTTCGCCAACTGGAGAAAGGGAGAAAGTCCAGCAATGGCGCGGGTTTGCGCCAGTTGGCAAGTTGGCAGCGATGCCAACTGCCAACTGCGGGTCATTCCCTGCAATGCCTTGATCTGACTGGACTTCCAGTTGGCAGGGGTTTGCCAACTGCGGGTAGTTGGCAAGGAAATGAGTGCAGTTGGCAACGGCGCTGCCAACTGCCGATTGGGCAGTATTCATGGGGCCTCCGGATCGTTCAGTTCGTCGTGATAGACCCACACATCTGGGTTCTCGACGGGCATCGAGGCGCCGGAATGCGGGCACTTGTAGTGGGTGGGGAGCACCGTGTGCTCGCGCATCGGCAGCTCGCCGGTGGCCGTGTCGACATCGCCCGCTGGCATGCGCAGCACCATGCCTTCGACGCAGAGATAGCCGAACTTGGTGCGGCCGCTGGAGGGCAGACCGTAGTCAGCCGCGTTGCGGAAATACTTGATGTAGCCCTGTGTCGAGAGCGCGGAGACGCGTTCGCGGATGGTGCGCTCGCCGCCCAGACCGGCCTTGCCCTCGAAAGATTCGGCGAACTGGTTGGCTGTGTAGCAGCGCCCGTTGCCGGCCTCCTCGAACAGGATCTGAAGGATCGCGTCGCGTTTGCGGCGGCGCTCGGCATCCAAGCGCTGGCCGTAGTCCTTCATCACCAGCCGCTCGTTGGCATCGACCTCACGCCACTCACCGTTGATCTTGTCGACGTGCCGTTGCGGGATACCCGCGCCATTGCGCAGCTCGAAGATGAGCTGGCGAGTGGTGCGCGTTTCATCGGGTCGGAACAGCAGCATTCCGGTCGAGTAGTAACCGCGCAGGCTTCCTGCGCCGGCTAGTGCCTGGAACGGGTCCTCCTCAAACTGCTTCTTGCCTAGCTTCTTGGTGTGGTGAGCGAGGATCACCCCGGCGTCGGGATTGACCGCCTGGCGAATCCGCTCCACCCGCTGCGAGAGGAAGAACAGCATGGCGCCGTTGTCGTTCTCTCCACCGGCATCGCCGCCGTCGAACACGTTGCGGATCGGATCGATGGCGATGATGTCAGGAGGCTCGCCGCCAAAAGCCTTCGCGATCGCTGGGATCACCTGCGCCAGACCGGCGTCATCGAGCACCAGCCGCAACTGCGGTGTGGCGACAAAGTTGGCGCGAGCATCCAACAGCCGGTGGGACGGCAGGCGCACATCCTTCACGCGCTCGCGCAGGTAGTGGTACTGGACTTCGGCCTGCAGGTAGAACACGCGCAGCGGACGGGGTGGCTGCATGCCCAGAAACGCAGCGCCAGCCGCCATGTGAGCCAGCCACGACAAGAGGAAGTCACTCTTGCCGACCTTGGGCGCACCGCCGAACACCAACATGCCTGCGGGCGTCAGCACGCGCGGCGAGATCAGATCGGGTGGCAGCGGCGAGTTGTCGTCGAGCAGTTCGCCGAGAGTGAAGGTGGGCAGAGAGGCAGCCGCCGCCTTGACCACGCGACGTTCGCCCTGGGCGATGAATGCCGCGCAGTCGAACCCTTCGTCGACAGCGTCTGCGGCGTCCCACTTGGGTGGCTTGTCGGTGGGCGGCACCAGGATGGCCACGGATGTGCTGCCCGCAGCCACGCAAGCACGCGCTGCGCTCTCGGCGTAGTCCCAGCCGGGTGCATCCCGGTCCGGCCAGATGACCACGGATTTCCCCGCCAACGGATGCCAGTCAGTTTTGTCGACAGGAGCCTTGGCGCCGTTCATCGCGGTGGTGGCCGCAATGTCGCATGCGATCAATGCAGCCGCACACTTCTCGCCTTCGACCACGACGACCTCTCGCGCCCTCGAGATGACCGGGAGGTTGTAGAGCGGCCTAGGGTCGGGCGCGCGCCACATGCGGGCACGAACATCCCAGGGGCGATATTCCTTGCCCGTCGGTGGGTCGTAGCGGTAGACGCATGCGATCAGTTCGCCCTCGGGTGACAGATAGTCCCACTTGGCGGTGTAAGCGCCGAGGTCGTCCATCGGCACGCTGCGAACATCGCGGCGCATCGGCGTGATGTTCGGTGGAGCAAGACCGAGCCACTGCCGGATCTCGCCAGCGATGCGCGGGAAGTCGCTGCGTGCGGAGCGACCCTGCGACCGCGCCCACAGATCGATGACATCGCCGCCCTCGTCGGTGGAGAAGTCCTTCCACAGGCCGCGCCGTGGTCCGTCGAGTTCAACCACCAGACTCTTGCCAGGGTTGCCATCGACATCGCCGACGTAGAACTTGCCACCTCGGATGCGCCCCTGCGGAAACAGGTAGTGGAGAACGGCTTCGAGCCGGTCCAGTAGCCCCGCACGCAGCGCATCGGTATCGGATGCCAGTTCGTCGCGCTGCTCGGGGGCGTCATTGAAGTCGAGCCAGATGATGTTGTCGGCCATCATGTCGAACCCCAACAGCGGTCCTGCCAGGGGCAGAACTTGCACTCGACATGCGTTGGCGTAGTCGCATGGCGCGGCAACAGTTCCTGGCTGTCTGTCGCCGTGATGACCCGTACCGCGCGATCGGACATCCGCTGCGCCAGGCCGCCGTCGAACGGCACCAGCTCGAACCAGATCTCCTCGGAGTCCTTGTTGATCGCGGTAAACAACGCCGAGTTCGTGGAAATCCCCGGGATGCTGGCTTCCATGTAGGCCTGATAGATGGCCATCTGCGCGGCATAGACCGGTTTGGATTTGCTGACGCCGTGCTTGACCGTATCCCGCCAGGACTTGTCGTTCATGGTCTTGCACTCCCACAGGGCCGGATAGCTCATTCCTAGCTCTGCGGGGCCGCCGTTCAGGACGCCATCGACGTGCCCTTGAATACGGCCGCCTGCAACGGAAAAGCCGAACTGACCGCCGCTGGCCTTTTGTGTGTACAGATCGAATCCGGCCATGCGCAGCCAACGAATGGCCAGCTCTTCGAGAGCGTGTCCCACCTCGAAGATGCGCAACACGCGCCCCGGGATTTCCCTTCCAGCATCGACAGGTGTTTGGAGATACTCGTATTGCAGCGCGCGCTCGCAGGCGACGCCCAATCGCGACGCACCGAGGTAGTTGCGACGGGATTGGTTGTCACGATCGGCGCTTAGTGCCGCGTCGATGAGCACGCCTATCAGCTCATGGATCTTGGGACGGTGATTGAAATCCAGCATCAGAACGGCACTCCCGTCGAACCCGGCTTGCCTTGCCGGGCGAGCCGCTCCTCAAGAAAGGCGCGATCCTTTTCTGCCATCCGCTCGTGCTCGACGAGCATGTGTTCCTGGTAGGCAGTCACCACTACGTCGATCAGCATCAGCACTTCGTCTTTGCTGTAGTCCGCCAGCGGTCGCTGCATACCGATGGAGCCGACATACTCGCCAAGCGGCGCCAGGCAGGACGTCATGGCGGCGAGCTCCATATCACTGGGATCGATCATGTGACCTCCCGTCTTTTCCATGAGTCGCGAAAATGCGTTCTGGCAGCGCATCGAGCAGAACACCCAGCGGTCCGAGTAACGTCGTGGATCGCTGCGCGGCAGGCGTGGATTGAAGTAGCCGAAGCCCTTGGCCTTTCGTGAGCAGACTGCACATTTCACGCGGCCTCCCGGTGGGCATCGTTGGCAGCCACCACGAGGCGCTGAATCGACGACTTGTTGAACTGGAAGGACAACAGCGCCGAGGCCTGATAGCGCGTCATGCCAAAGTCGGCGCGCAGCGCCTGCGGCAGATACTGGAGTTGCTTCGCGGTCGGCGGCTCGTTCAGCCAACGACGGGTCTTGTGCGCGGAGTCAGCCGACTCGCGGTCGTTCAGCCAGTCATCGGCTTTGGCCATGCAAACCGTGCGGTCGCCGACAGCCAACAAGCGCGGCTGCAGATCCTTACCGCCGCCCACGGCGTGCCAGCGGCCGTTCAGGAAGAAGACGCCACCCCATGCGTTGAAGCCAGTCGCCATCAGTGTGTCGTCGCAGCCGAACAGGTCACACCAGCGGAAGTTGGAGCGCTTGAGCAGATCGATCTCGGTCATCACGAAATCGGCCAGCGCATCTCCTTCCTCGGTGGTCTCGTTCTCCCAGACGAAGCCGCACAGAGGGCATTCGCGGCAGCCGAGCGGGACGGTGGCTTCACAGGACGGGCAGTCCTTGGTGGGCGCTTCGCCGTGATGCTGGTGTCCGTCGAGATTGACGTCCTGTTCCAGAGATCCGTGCATCAACGTCGCGGTGCCGAAGTCCAGGACCACGCAATCGGTCTTGATGACGCCCGGATGCTCCGCTGGGTCGATGGTGCGCAGGCCACGCCCGATCATCTGGGTCAGAGTCGACTTGTGCGAGCTGGGTCGCAGCAGAACCACGCAGGAGGTGGGCGTGAAGTCGTAGCCCTCCGTGAGCACAGCCACATTGACCACGACCTGCGCGGTACCGGATTCGTACTCGGCCAGTCGTGTCTTTCGCTCTGCGTCTGAGAGCTCGCCGTGCACGATCACGGCGGATACACCGGCATCCTGAAAGGCCTGGCGCACACATTCGGCATGGGCGACGGTCGAGCAGAACACGATCGTCTTGCGGTCGCCGGCCTTCTCACGCCAATGACGGATCACGGCATCGGTGATGGGCGTCTTGTTGAGAATCGCCTCGACTTCCGTCATGTCGAAGTCAGTGGCCGTGCGCCGGACCCGCGTCAACTGCTCCTGGGCGCCGACGTCGATGACAAAGGTGCGTGGCGGCACGAGGTGGCCGGAGGCGATCAGCTCGCCGAGGGTGATTTGATCCGCGACGTTGCTGAAGACCTCCCGTAATCCCTTGCCGTCACTGCGGGCAGGCGTCGCCGTGACCCCGAAGATCTGGGCGCGCGAGTTCTTGTCCAGCACCCGGTCGATCACGCGGCGGTACGAGGCCGAGGCTGCGTGATGCGCTTCATCGATCACCAGCAGATCGAGGATCGGGATGGCAGCGAGATGGTTGTCGCGCGACAGCGTTTGCACCATCGCGAATGTGGCGCGCCCGGACCAGGATTTGTCCTTGGCATCGAACACGGAGGTGCTGACGCCCGGATTCACCCGTGCAAACTTGGATAGGTTCTGGCCGGTCAGTTCATCGCGATGAGCGAGGATGCAGGCCTTGGCATCTGGCTCGGCCAACAAGCTGCCGGCCACCGCCGACAGCATGATGGTCTTGCCCGACCCGGTGGGGCCAACAGATAGGGTGTTGCCGTGTTGGGCGAGCGCCGCCAAAGAGCGCTCGACCAGCAGGGCTTGGCGGGGGCGGAGCATCATGGCGGCGTCCCCCTTACTGTGCCCAGCTCGGGCGACCCGGCACGGAGGCACGGCCCGTGGCCTGTGCATACGCATTCGACCCGTTTGCGGGTGCTGGCGCTTTCGCTGCTCCCTGCGCGCCACCCATGAGGGCGGCGTAGTCCTTGTGGTCGGGCGTGATCGCGGCCTTGATCACGCTCTTGTCTTGGCCGTTCTGGTCTTTGTCCCAGTCGACCTTGCCGAGAAACTCGATTCCATCGAGATCGGCAAACCCGCTGATGCGGCGCGCGTTCTGCGCGGCAGGACTGTTGTCGCCAGGATGAACGCCGCGCGCTGAGTTGAGGATCGCCTTGACGAAGGTGCGGCCCATGTTTGCCCACTCAGGGCCTTTCGGGCTGTGCAGGCCGATCAGCGACCACATCTTGCGACGGGCGAACTCACCCTCCATCACGACGAACTCGCAGTTCAGGTACACCGAGCCGGTGTTGTCGTTGCGGGTAGCGTAGCCGCCGGTCCATCCCTGCGACGGATCATCGAAGCCACCCGGCTTGATGGTCATGCGGACACGCACCAGCGTGCCTTTGGGGATCAGGTCGAAAGAGGTCTGTTCGGAAGCGGAATTGAAATCGAAGTAAGTCATGATCAGGACTCCTGAGTCGAAGTGGATTCGGGGATGGCAGCGGGCGCGGGGCGCGCGAAATCGAGCCGTTCGGTAGCGGGCCTGGCCGGGCCGGCGATCTTTTCCATGAGGCGGCCGAGGTGCGGCTCCTCGATCGGATCGAGCCGCCCGGAGCGGTCCTTGGCGGGGTAGCCCCATGCGTTCAGCGTGTGGCAGACGAAGGCGCGGTAACTGGCGCCGTCATCGGCCTTCAGCTCGGCCAAGGTGACGACCTCATCGACGATGCCGGGCAGTTCCAGGCCGGTTTTGGAGCCGTCGATCTGCAGGGAGAACACGCGGCGATTGAAGTCGTCCAGCCGCTCATCGAGGATGCCGACGAACCACACGTTCTTGCCGCGCGTGTGCTGCAGGTGGGTCAGCCAGGCGATCATTTCCTGGCCCATCAGCCCGTATGCACCCCGGCTGTCGGGTTTGCCCGTCTTCTCGGAGTAGGCCTGTGGCTGACCCTTGCACCATTGCAGACACAGGCGACCGGCCACGGTGATGGAGTCGACGAACACGGTGTCGTACTTGTCCAGGACCGTCGAATCACCGAAGCGCGCGCATACGGCATCGAAGTGGGCCTGGCTGAACGGCTGGTCGTCGCGCAGCGCCGGGTTCGGCCCGCCGATGTACACCGCGAAGTCACGGCACTCCTGCCAGGTGCGCGGACGGATCGTGTCGCCGGCCCAGCCCTCGACCGCGAGATCACCAGCCTCAAGATCAAAGAACAGCGTGGCCGTGGGTTTCAGCGTCCAGAGTTGCGAGGTTTTGCCGATGCCGCTTTTGCCGACGAGCACACCCTTCACGCCACGGCGTTCGGCCAGACGCTGGTCTGCAGTAATGATGGGGAGGCTCATTTGCCGGCCTCCTCAGTGCTGATGCTGGCGAACGCGTCAGCAACGGTGGTCATACCGAGCGCGCCACGCTTGCGCGCCATTTCGTACAGGTCGCGCAGACCACTCAGGCGCCGATGGATAACGCGGGTTTCGGACTCCAGGCCCTGGATCGCGAATGCCACGTCATCGATGGTGGCGTCCTCGAGGCGACGCACCACTTCGTCGGGGCGGTTGCCGTCCAGCGCTGGGATGCGAATGGTTTCGGGCAGATCCCGGAGGTACATCTCCGGTTGTTTGCGCAGCAGTTCGAGCAGCGTAGGTTTGGTTTTCATGGCGATTACTCCTGAAGCAGAGCGAGACGAAAGCCCGGCTTGCCGGTCTTGAGGGTGCGTGCCGGGGCGAAGGCGCTCTTGAGCGACTCGGGCCACGCGTTGAACTTGGTTTCCGAGATCCGGTAGCTGATGTCCACGTACTCGGACGGGTCGTCGCCGTTGGCTGCAATGCGACGGGTGATCTCGGCGAGCCGCGTCTGGTCCCAGTCGACTTTCTTGGGTAGATCAGCGGTGATGCGGACATGGCCGTCGTCGAAGTGGACGACACCGGTGTCCTTGCCTGCCGCCAAGCGCAGCTGGTGTGCGCGGTCGGCATACTTGAGATCCAGTGCGCGATCGACGTGCTCGACGATCGCCTTGGCAGCGGCGAGAAGATCTGCAGCGTCGTTCTTGAGCTGGAACAGGGACTCGCTGGCAAGCGCAGCCAGTTCGCCGGCCGGGGTGGTCAGGACTTCGTCGGGGGAGATGCGGTTCACAGCGCACCTCCCGCATTGACGCGTTCAGAGGTGCTCTTGCGCAGGCTCTCGGACTCGTAGGCTTCGATGTCCTCGATGCGATAAGCGACGCGACCCTGCAGCTTCAGGAATACCGGGCCGATACCTTCGGAGCGCCAGCGTTCAAGCGTTGCTTCGCTGACTCCCCAACGTTCGGCCAATTGGCCTTGATTCAGATGTTTGACACTCACGATGCACTCCTTCTGGTTGTTGCGAATTCGTGAGGTCAGTTTCGAAGTCGGCCTGTGCGGGCGTCTGCCGCCGCCATGTACGGGCTGATGTACGGGCGCAGCTTCTGCGGGGAAAAGCGGGACCCAGAAAGCAAAAAACCGCCCGAAGGCGGTTGTGCGTGGTCCTGCCAACTGGTGGCCGGTCAATCTCGGCGGAAGCCATACTTCCCCTTTTCAGGGTTGTCGATGTAGTCCTCCCAGTCGGTGTTGCCACTGAACAGGTTCTGCATGCGCTGACTGCGTGCCGTCTTCTTGTCTGCATAGGCTGCGTCGAGAATTTCAGCGGCCGGGAGAATCCACCTGTCGTTGATAGCCTGCTCGAACATGTAGCGGACTGCCGCAGCCTGACGCTCGCCCTTGATCGTCCAGGGCTTGGTCTTGGTGCGGATGGTCAGCGTGTTGGTGTACTCGTCGAAGTGCACCGGCAACACGGGGCGGATCGCGCCATCGGGCGGAGCGGCCAGTATTCGATGCAGGAGATCCATGTCGATGCACGGCGTGGCGACGTAGTCGACGATTGAAGCTCGTAGCGATGCGAATCGGTAGCTTCGCGGCGGCCGGACAAACTGCGGCAGCACACCGCCCGACGACAAGATCAGGCCCTGATCAGGCAGACTGGTTTGGCTGAAATGCCGAAACACCTGTTCGACGGATCGCGCCAACCCACGAACAAGCCAGACGTCTGTCAGTGCTGGTCCTACTCTGGTCTTGCCAAGATGCCACAGTGAATCGTCCAGCAAGGGCGTCTCGATTCCCTTGCGCAGGGCCTGCGCGATACCGAGAAGATCAGAGACGACGTTCAGGATTGCTGGCGGTCGGACGCTGAAGACTGCGACCTCTGCGGCCGGGACGAACTTCCATCGAAAAGTCTCGGGGCACCGGTATCGATAGCGGTCAGGCTGGTCATCCTCCGCCAGGTCGACATGCACGCGGTCATCGCCGAGTGGCGCTGGGTAGCTCCCGGAATAGCCGACGCAATCCGCCCAGTGTTCCAACTGCTTGGCGGTCAGGGAGGTACGCCCGAAAGCGCTCCACCCTGGGACGCCATGAAGCCGCTGTCCATCTCCATCGAGAATCGGCTGCCCCGACTGCTCGAACAGGTCGATCAGCTCAAGCAGCGACTGCGTCGGCAGGGGCTTCGACGACATGGCCAATCTCCTTCACCAGATGCCATTTGGCGAGCAGGCGATCGCACAGCGCCCGGTCCTTTTCCCGCTTCGTCTTGATGTTGCACTTGTTGTCGTCACGCAGGATCACGGTGATCGTCCGCGCGCGGTCCTTGCCGACCTTTTTCAGCTTGATGGACAGCTTGGCGTAGTTCAGGTGGTGATCGCGGAAGTCGAAGGTGGGGCTGATCAACGACCGAGCAGCGGCGTAGATGTCGTCGACGTCCTTGGTCCAGATCTTCACCAGCAGCGACCGGCCATTGGCAGCGGAGTAGCCAAGCTCGACGACCTTGACGAGAGCCACGGGCTCGCCAGTCGAGTCGAAGTTTCGCGGCGCCGCCAGGCTCTGGTAGTCGTACTGCTTGAGCGGGATCTTCTCGCCGGTGATGGGCGATTGCAGCAGGGAGTCGGCCACGATTCGGGCCAGCGCTTCGCGCCCATCCGTATCCTTTGACAGCACCTCCAGGTGTCCATTGGCCGGCTCATAGGTGATGTGCGATGAAACCGCACGGATCACCTCTTGTGGCACCAGTTCGCTGGCCTGCACGCAGTCGATGATTTCCGGCGGGCGGTTGTGGTGGATGCTGATCTGGTAGAGGTCCACGTCTTCGCCGGTCTGCGTATCGGGTCGCAGGCGCTTGAATATCTGGATCGCGACGGCGTCGTCGGAGCAACCGAGTTGTTGGGCCACGGTCTGGTGGAACGCCGTCTTGGCAGCTGCATCGTCGAGTACAGCAAGGTTGGCGGGCGCCATGAAGCCCGAGTAGCAAGAGGCGCTTTGCCGAAACACGTCGGCCTGCCGGGCGTTCAGCGCTTCCTCGAAGAGCGCGGGCTCGTTGATATGAAGCCACAGCGCCCGCTGGTACTGGTTCGGGATCGCAGCGAAGGCTTCCCGGGCGGCGTCATCGAAAATATCGTCCTTGAAGCCGTCGATGACGTCCTGGCCGGCGCCGTCCGACAAGAGCACGATTCGTTCGGCCACTTCCTCGATCCGCTGCCGCTCACTCACCCCAAGGGCGGACAGCACGGCCTCCATCTGTTCACGCTGCTCCTTTTTCGGCTTCTTGGTGTCCAGGTCCGGCATGGCCAGGCTGAACTCGTCCACCATGAATTCACGGAACACTGCCGGCGGCAGGTGTCCCAGGAGCTTGGTCAAGTTCTCTGCATCATTCATCTACATACCCCTCAAAAGGTTTGGATTGGCTTGGTATCAGCCCCGACGGCCCCTTTTCCTAAGTGGGGTGTGCAGACCGATGGCGTTCGGTGTACCGAACGATTGTGATTGTCTCGGAGGGGTTAGGGGTTTGTCAAGCAGGTACGAATTCGTTCGGCGTAGTGGTATTATTTTCGGCCTGACGCGAACACATGAGGAGATAACGGTGCCATCGCCCCTGGGGGACAAGATCCGCGCATTGCGGAAGCAGAAGAAGCTCAGCCTGGAGCAGTTGGCCGAGCTGACGGACTCCAGCAAGAGCTACATCTGGGAGCTGGAGAACAAGGACGATCCGAAACCATCGGCCGACAAGATCGGCAAGATCGCCGCCGTCCTCGATGTCACCACGGAGTTCCTGTTGACCGAGTCGGCCGCCACGCCGGACGAGCAAGTGCTCGATGAGGCCTTCTTCCGCAAGTACAAAACCATGTCGGAGCCGGACAAGAAGAAGATCCGCAAGATCCTCGATGCCTGGGAAGATGAATGACGGATGCGAAGAAGCCCATGGCCGAGGCCAATCGCATCTCGTCCATGCTCAACACGGTTCTCGGTGCGGATCGCTTTCCGGTCAAGGTTGATGAGCTTGCGCTGGAGTATTCCCGCCAGTGCTTCTCAGACTCGCCGATCGACAAGGTCCAGGGCGAAGATCTCGACGGTTTCGATGGTCTGCTGAAAGCCAATAAGTCGCGGTCGAAGTGGCTGGTCCTTTACAACAGTGCCACCCCGTCGGAGGGTCGCAAGCGCTTCACGATTGCGCATGAGTTCGGTCACTACATCCTTCACCGTCACCAGCAGGACATTTTCGAGTGCGGCGACGGCGACATCGAAACGGGAGACAACAACGAGCGCGACATCGAGGCTGAGGCGGACTTGTTTGCTTCGACCCTGCTGATGCCGCTGGACGACTTCCGGCGCCAAGTCGACGGCCAGCCGATCAGCTTCGATCTGCTGGGCCACTGCGCAGACCGCTATGGTGTATCGCTCACGGCCGCCGCCTTGCGCTGGACCGAGATTGCACCCAAACGAGCGGTGCTCGTGGCCAGTCGCGACGATCACATGCTGTGGGCCAAGTCGAACAAGGCGGCGCTGAGGTCTGGCGCCTACTTTGCGACCCGCAGGAACACCATCGAACTGCCGGGTGATGCGCTGGCGCACAGCAACAACGGCTGGGCCGGCAGCCAGCAACAGACGGCACAGGCGCAGCTCTGGTTTCCACGCGAACCGGAGAGCATGCAGGTCAATGAAATGATCAGGGTTGCCGGCCAATACGACTACACCCTGACCTTGCTACTGCTGCCTGAAGCCGAGTGGCAGGGAGCGCGCCACGACGACGAGGAGCCGGAGGAAGACACCTACGACCGGTTCATCCGCAACGGCCAGTATCCGGTTAGAAAGTAGGCGTTACCGCGCTTCAGTTTTCGCGCCAACCCGCACCAGCCCGCACCAGCCCGCACCAGCCCGCACGCGTCCGAAACTCCCTCATGGTGTCGGCGGCGGTCCATCCGGACAATTTCACTGCATGTGATTTTGACGGAAAGGACTGCTACCAATGCACCAAATCAACCATCTACCGCCCGAGCGGATGACGCCGGAGCAGCGTCGCCACGAGATCGCGTCACTGCTGGCCAACGGCCTGGCCCGTCTGCGTATCAGCGGTGCAGAACAGTCCGCACACATCGCCGAAGCGAGCGAGTTTGAGCTTGGCTTATCTGGCAACCAGCGCGTTCATTCAGACCCCGTCAACAAGACAACTACGGAGTCCAAATGAGCACGTCATTTTCAACGCCGCCATCGGTGGCAGCACAAATCGCCAGGTTGCCCGAGTTGCCCATGGCAGAGATCCGGGCCCTCTGGCAGAAGTTGGTCGGCGGCGACACGCCCACCCACAACCGCCAGTTCCTAGAACGCCGCATTGCCTACCGGCTGCAGGAGGCAGAGTTCCGCAAAGTCGACGCGAACCTGCTGGATCGCAATCAGCGCCGCATCGAATCCCTGGTGGAAACCGGCAAGGTGAAAAAGCGCGACCGCGATTACCGTCCGGCCGCCGGCACTGTGCTGGTCCGAGAATACAAAGGCGTCGAGTACCGGGTGATCGCAACCGCCGATGGCCATTACGACTTCCACGGCCGCATGTTCCCGAGCCTCTCGATGATCGCCCGTGAGATCACTGGCATGCGCTGGTCGGGTCCGTTGTTCTTTGGACTCAGGCCGCCATCCAATGCCAAGACCAAGCCGTCCACCAAGAAGCGAGGTGGACGATGAGCGACGTTTTGAAGCGCCGCATGCGCTGCGCGGTCTATACGCGCAAGTCCACCGACGAAGGACTCGACCAGGAATACAACTCCATCGATGCCCAGCGCGACGCCGGTCATGCCTACATCGCCAGCCAGCGCGCCGAGGGCTGGATTCCAGTAGCCGACGACTACGACGATCCCGCCTTCTCGGGCGGCAACATGGAACGTCCGGCGCTGCGCCGCATGATGGCGGACATCGAGGCCGGCAAGATCGACGTGGTCGTCATCTACAAAATCGATCGCCTTACGCGCAGCCTGGCGGACTTCTCCAAGATGGTCGAGGTGTTCGAGCGCTACGGCGTGTCGTTCGTGTCGGTCACCCAGCAGTTCAACACGACGACCTCGATGGGTCGGTTGATGCTGAACATCCTGCTGTCCTTCGCCCAGTTCGAGCGCGAGGTCACCGGCGAACGCATCCGCGACAAGATCGCAGCCAGCAAGCGCAAGGGCATGTGGATGGGCGGCGTGCCACCGCTGGGCTACGACGTCGAGAACCGCCGACTGGTGCCCAACGAACGCGAGGCCAAACTGATCCGGCACATATTCCAGCGCTTCGTTGAACTCGGCTCCAGTACGGCGCTGGTCAAGGAGCTGAAACTGGATGGCGTGACGTCGAAGGCGTGGACCACGCAAGACGGCAAGACCCGCGAGGGCAGGCCGATCGACAAGGGCCACATCTACAAGCTCCTCAGCAACCGGACCTACCTTGGCGAGTTGCGGCACAAGGACCAGTGGTACCAGGCGGAGCACCCGCCCATCATCAGCCGCGAACTGTGGGATAGCGTCCACGCGATCCTGGCCACCAATGGCCGGGTGCGAGGCAACGCGACTCGGGCAACCGTGGCGTATCTGCTCAAGGGCATCGTGTTCGGCAACGATGGTCGAGCACTGTCGCCGTGGCACACGACCAAGAAGAATGGCCGTCGGTACCGGTACTACGTGCCTCAGCGTGACGCCAAGGAGCACGCGGGCGCCTCAGGCCTGCCGCGCTTGCCGGCCGCCGAACTCGAGTCGGCGGTACTCGACCAACTGCGCGCGATCCTGCGTGCCCCGAATCTACTCGGCGACATGCTGCCGCAGGCGATCAAGCTCGATCCAACCTTGGACGAGGCGAAGATCACCGTGGCCATGACCCGGCTCGACGCGATTTGGGATCAACTTTTCCCGGCCGAGCAGACCCGGATCGTGAAACTGCTGGTCGAGAAAGTCATCGTGTCACCCAACGACCTCGAAGTGCGGCTGCGCGCCAACGGCATCGAACGCCTGGTGCTGGAGCTGCGCCCCGAGCCGGTCGAGCAACAAGTGGAAGCACTGGCATGAGCGACATCCGCATCCAGAAGACCGGCGAGCCCGACATCCTGCAGACCAGCGACGGCAGGTTGACCTTGTCCGTGCCGATCCAGATCAAACGCCGCAGCGGCCGCAAGCTGGTCACTTTGCCAAACGGCGAAACCGCGCCGGTTAGACCGTGGGACGTAGCACCAACCTCCATCCAACTGGCGCTGGCCAGGGGCCACCGCTGGCTGGCGATGCTGGAGTCAGGAGAGGCGAAGTCCTTGAAGGAGATCGCCACGCGGGAAGGAATCGACAACAGCTACGTCAGCCGGATGGTCAACCTGACCACGCTGGCACCCGACATCGTGGCGGCCATCCTGGACGACGCATTGCCGAACCACGTCACGCTGTTTGATCTGGCGGTTGATCCGCCAGCGCTGTGGGATGAGCAGCGGGCCAGGCTCATGTAGACCGAGCGGGGGCACAGGGGTAAAATTGCCTCAGGTGCCCACCTTACTTGCACACGAGTAAAAAAAGGCGTTGCCTCACTGTCACTGAAAACCTCTCTTTGAGCCTCGTCGTCGGGGACTTAAACGTGTGCGCCTGACCCGAAATCGGCGTGGCATTGAGGAAAGGTTTGTCATGACAATCAAAGAACTCGCGTATTCCGCGCAGCAGCACCTTCAGGCCAGCACTGGTGGCTCATTCAAGCGAGCCCACGTCTACGAGCTGTTGGCAGCTTCCTTCGGCTTCAACTCTCACGCCGCGTTTGGCGTTGACACTGTGCTCACGGAACTTCGCCAGAACGACCGGCGGGTGGTCCCGCAAAGTGCGCTCATCAAGCGGCGTTGCATCGAGCTTGGGTATCAACCTGACACTGTGATTCTGGCGTCGTCGGCGTTGGAATCTTTCTTGGCAGAGCGCCAGATCGGTGTCGCCAGCATCTCGTCATTGGTCAGTCGCCTGAGAGGGGAGTCGTCCAGCCAAGACGAAGAGCTCGAATACGACGAGGATGAGCTATTCGACCCTACCGACGAGGCGTTCGGACCGATCCTTCTAGATGGATTGGCTGCGGCGGCTAGTAAGGGCAATGCCCTGGCTCACTACGCGCTGGCGCTGATACACGCCCCTGACGATGAAGACGACCCGGACGCTGGAAGTTCCTATTGGTACTCCCAGGGGCAGCAGGGCCGTGTCCTGACGGGGGTGGAAAAGGAGTGGGCCGAAGCCCACGAGGCTCGTCTCGCTCAAGCCGAGAAGTACTCGCGGCACCTGAGGGAGGCCAGTCGACTGGGGAATCAGGATGCACTTCTCGACTTGGCGGATCGATTTGACGATCCGTCCTTCTTCGAGCAGTCGCGCCACGGCGTCGATGCTGACCCAGCAGCGATTGCGGCGATCGCAGAACGCATGGGCCGCACTTCAGACGCCAAGCATTGGCTGACGCTGGCTGCCGAGAGGGGAGATACGGACGCCATGCTCCAGCTCATTGAGGAACACGATCAAGGTGACCTACAGCGATGCTGGACGTGGGTGTATCTCTCGCAGTTGGTCGGAACGGATCTGACTCGGGACGCGCACTACGCCATCAACGAGGACGGTTCGGACTACGACGATGACGTCGGCGGTCCAGCCTATGTCGCAGGTCGTGCCGGGGTAGATCTTGAACCGCTTGCTCCGGCGCAAGACGCCGCTGCCAGGCTCGCTGCGCAGAAACTGTTTGACCAGATCGAATAGAACGCACGGTAAGACTGCTGGCTTTGCGCTAGGGACGTTTGCCCACTCCGGTAGCCAATGCTGCAATCCAGCCGCTTGATTCGTCCGCGCGCAACCCTTTGATCTGTATGGGCCTGCGTTGCGGCCTTTGCGGACTTCGGGCCAGTTCCAGGGAGCGAGGTCGGAGCGAGGAATGGCCAGGAGAGAGTGGAATGTGGCCCGGAACGGCCAATTCGGGCGGCTGGCGAAGTCCGCAGGCTTCCGCAGGAACCCCCAACAACACGCGGGAACTGGCGCAAATAGACAAGAAAAAGCCCCAACTGATAACAGTTGGGGCTTCAGTATTGGTGGAGGTGGGGGGAATTGAACCCCCGTCCGAAGGCACTCCATCCCCGGTACTACATGCTTATCCCACCGTTGGATCTCGTCCCCAGGCAGCACGGCGAGCAAAGCGCACCTTGGAACCAGCCTGCTTTAGGTTGACCGGGAGCTGACAGGCAACCACTCCCGGCGATTCCGTGATAATGACCCTACGCTACGAACACGGACACAAGTAGTTTCGGGGCTTACGCCTTAAGCGGCGAGAGCGTAGTTGTCGTCGTTGGCAACTAGAGTTTTGCCGCTGGATTAACGAGGAAAGCTGCCCCCTCGGCATGCACCAAGTAATTTCGCAACCCCCGTCGAAGCCAGTGCACCCCCGGGAGACGTCAAAACCAACCTGACTCAGTCAGTGTAGGGGCGGGGGCAGGGATTCACAAGCAATGCGCTTCAGACCGGTTCACGCATTTTTATTGTGCGCGCGCATGACCCGCGCCTTCTCGCGTTCCCAGTCGCGCTCCTTGCTCGTGGCGCGCTTGTCGTGGCTTTGCTTGCCCTTGGCCAGGGCCAGCTCGGCTTTGACCTTGTTGGCTTTCCAATACAGCGAGGTGGTGATGAGGGTGTAGCCGTCACGCTCGACCTTGCCAATCAGCGTGTCGATCTCGCGGCGATGCAGCAGCATCTTGCGGGTGCGGCGGTCATCGGTCACCACGTGGCTGGAGGCCTGGATCAGCGGAGTGATCTGGGCGCCGAACAGGAAGATCTCGCCATTGCGGATGGTCGCGTAGCTCTCGGTGATGTTGGCGCGGCCGGCGCGGATGGCCTTGAGTTCCCAGCCCTGCAGTGCAAGGCCCGCCTCGAAGCGATCTTCCAGGTGGTACTCGTGGCGGGCGCGCTTGTTCAACGCGATGGTGCCAGTTGCTTTATTCTTGTCCGGTTTCTTTCCCATCCGAACATTGTCGCCGAAGGCGGAACCACAAGCGAGCCACATGCAGACCATCCGCCGCAGCGCCCTGGTCGAACACGCCGCCAGCCGGATGTTTGACCTGGTCAACGACGTCGCCGCCTATCCCCGCCGCTTTGACTGGTGCAGCGGGGCGGAGATCATCGAAACCGCCGAGAATCGCCTGGTGGCCCGCCTGGATCTGGGGCTGGGATCGCTGACGACCTGGTTCACCACCGAGAACACCCTGGAGCGGCCGCATCGGATCGACATGAAGCTGGTCGACGGACCCTTCAAGAAGTTGCATGGGCAGTGGGACTTCCACGCCCTGGATGAGAGCGCCTGCAAGGTCACCTTGACGCTGTCATTCGAGCCGGCCAGCAAGCTGCTGGTGCCGGCGTTGGCGCTGGGCTTCCAGACGCTGGCGGACCGGATGGTGGATGATTTTGTCCGTGTGGCCGATCGCGGCGGATAGATGCGCGTCGAGGTCATACGCGCGTGGCTGCACCGTTTCGACTCGGTGCGTGTCGAATTGCCCGAAGGCGCCCGGGTGGCGGATGCCGTGCGGGCCGCAGGCTGGGATCAGGACGCGGAAATCAGCGGTTACGCCGTGTTTGGCGTGATCAGCCAGCCCGATAGTCTGCTGGCGGACGGGGACAGGGTGGAGCTGTTGAGGCCGTTGACGCTGGACCCCAAGGAAGCGCGCCGCAGGCGGGCGCGCAAGTAGCGGTCAGCGGCGACCGCCCTTCTTCTTGTCCTTGGCCAGGTTGCCGAAGCGACCCATATCGCGCGAGAGCTGCAGGTCGTTCTCGGGGAAGTACTCGCCTTCCCAGCTGGCCAGGGTGTCGCCCTGGAAATGCAGGGTCAGGTTCTTGATCTCGGTGGTGCCGCGGCGGTTGGTGCGTTCGGTGGCGGCGTAGTCCCAGCGCTGGGAGTGGAAGGGATCGGCAATCGACGGACTGCCAATCAGCGCCTGCACCTGCTGCTTGCTCTGGCCCACGGCCAATTGATCCACGGCCGCCTTGTCCAGCAGGTTGCCCTGGTAGATCGGCTGCTTGTACAGGATGCCGCAGCCAGCGGTCAGGGAGGCGAGGGCGGCAATCAGCAGGAATTTGCGCATGGGACGTCTAGGGATGGAAAACATGCCGATGATACACTCCCGGCGACCGCCGCAACCTAGGACCAGGCAGCCGGCACTAAACCGGTAGTAAATGGAGACGCCATGGAATCCCAAGATCTTCGCAAGGTCGGCCTCAAGGTCACCCACCCCCGTATGCGCATCCTGGAGTTGCTGGAGCAGCGCAATACCCAGCACCACTTCAGTGCGGAAGACATCTATCGCCAGTTGCTGGAGCACGGCGACGAAATCGGCTTGGCCACGGTCTACCGCGTGCTGACCCAGTTCGAGGCCGCGGGGCTGGTGCTCAAGCACAATTTCGAAGGCGGCCAGGCCGTCTATGAACTGGATCGCGGCGGCCACCACGACCACATGGTCGACGTGGACACCGGCAAGATCATCGAGTTCGAAAGCGCCGAGATCGAAAAGCTGCAGCGCGACATCGCCGCCAAACACGGGTACATCCTGGAAGAGCATTCGCTGGTGCTGTACGTGCGCAAGAAGCGCTGAAGCCACAGCGGGCCCACCTGTGGGAGGCACTTCAGTGCCGACAGTTACCCGCAAACGCCGAGATCTTGGTCGGGGCTGAAGCCCCTCCTACAGGTCCTCTCGCTCAGCCGACGTCGGCGAGCAGGCGTTTGGCGGCTGCATGCGCTTCCTTGCTGACTTCCACTCCGCCGAGCATGCGCGCCAGTTCTTCCTGCCGTTGCTTGGCGGACAGCAGCTCGACCGCGCTCTGCGTCATGCCGTCCACGGGCGCCTTGCTGACCCGGTAATGGGCATGGCCCTGGGCGGCCACCTGCGGCAGGTGGGTCACGCACAGCACCTGCCGTTGCGCGCCGAGGGCGCGCAGTTTCTTGCCGACGATGTCGGCCACTGCGCCGCCAATACCGGAATCCACTTCGTCAAAGATCATGGTCGGCACGGCATCCACGCCCAGAGCGGCCACCTCGATGGCCAGCGATACGCGTGACAGTTCGCCACCGGAGGCAACCTTGCGCAGCGGACGCGGTGGTTGGCCGGCGTTGGCGGCCACCAGGAATTCGACCCGTTCGGCGCCACCGGCGTCGGGGCGGTCGCCGTCCTGCGGTTCCAGGCTGATCTCGAAACGGCCGCCGCCCATGCCCAGTTCGGCAATCAATTGGGTGGTGGCCTTGCCCAGTTCCTTGGCGGCGCGTTGGCGGCTTCGACTCAGGCGGGCGGCCGCGTCCTTCCATTGCTGGCGGGCGGCGTCGATCAGATCGTTGAGCACCAGCAGGCGCTCGCCAGCCCCGCGCAGGGCTTCCAGCTCTTCGCCCATGGCGTCGCGCACGCGCGCCAAATCGTCGGGGCTGGTGCGGTGCTTGCGGGCCAGGTCATGGATGCGGCTGAGCTTGTGTTCCAGTTCTTCGAACTGCTCCGGATCGGCGTCCAGGTCTTCGCGCAACTGACCCAGCAGGGCCAGCGCTTCATCCAGTTGGATGTGCGCGCTCTCGAGCAGACCGTCGACGTCGCCCAGACGCGGCTCCAGGCTGAGCATGCGCGACAGCTCGGCGCGGGTTTGCTGCAGCTGACGCGACAGCGACTGGCCCTCGTCATCGCCCAGCCGGGACAGCGCGGTATCGCAGGCCTGGATCAGCCCGGCCGCGTTGGCGTGGCGGCGATGAGACGCGTTGAGTTGTTCGATGGCCGACGGCGCCAGATCTTCGCGTGCCAGCTCGGTCATCTGATGCTGCAGATAGTTCAGGCGATCCGACACATCGCCTTGCCGCGACAACTGTTCGCGCTCGGCGAGCAGGGCCGACCACTGCGCAGCCGCTGCCGCCACCGCCTCGCGCTCCTTGCCATTGCGCGCATAGCCATCGAGCAGTTCGCGCTGGCTGGACTTGTCCATCAGCGCCTGGTGTTCGTGCTGGCCATGGATTTCGACCAGGCGACCGGCCAGCTCGCCCAGTTGACCCAAGGTCACGCTGCGGCCATTGATCCAAGAGCGCGATCCACCGTCGGCGCGAATCACCCGACGCAACTGGCAGGCGCCGTCGTCGTCCAGTTCATTCTCGCCCAGCCAGGCCTGCGCGCTGGCGTTGCTGGACAATTCGAACTCGGCTGACAACTCGGCGCGTTCGGCGCCATGCCGGACCACGCCGCTGTCGGCACGCAGGCCGGACAGAAAGCCCAGCGCGTCCACCAACAACGACTTGCCGGCGCCGGTTTCGCCGGAAATGACGGTCATGCCTTCGCCAAATTCCAGCTCGGTGGCGCGGACGACGGCGAAATCCTTGATCGAGAGATGTCTGAGCATGGGCCTATTGTATGCGGGGCCATGACCCCTTCATGGCGCGCGGAGTCTGTCGGCGTCTGGTCGCAGGAATCGCGACCCGTGGCCGCGCCCACCCTTGCGATGGACCGGCCTAGCCGGTATCAATGCCCACAGATGATGTCCTCTTCCGCCGACGCCCCGCTCGACCCGCGTGCCCGCCAGCTCTTGCGGACCCTGATCTCGCGCTACATCCACGACGGCGAGCCGGTGGGTTCGCAGACCTTGGCCAGGCACGCCGGGCTGGATGTCAGCGCCGCGACCATCCGCAACATCCTGGCCGAGCTGGAAGAAGTGGGTCTGCTCAGTTCGCCGCACACCTCGGCCGGGCGCATCCCCACGGCGCAGGGCTACCGGGTGTTCGTCGACAGCCTGGTGCAGGTGCAGTCATTGGGCGAACCGGAGATCAGCCGGCTGCGCCATGAGCTGCCGGCCGGCGCCGGTACCCAGGCCTTGCTGGGCAACGCCTCGGAGCTGCTGTCGGCCATGACCCATTTCGTCGGCGTGGTCAGTGCGCCCAAGCGCGAGCAGTTCGCCTTCCGCTACATCGACTTCGTGCCGCTGGATGGGCGGCGGGTGATGGCCATCCTGGTGTTTGCCGACAACGACGTGCAGAACCGGGTGATCGAGCCACGCCGGGTGTACGACCGTTCCGAGCTGGAAAAGATCGCCAACTTCCTCAACACCCACTTCGCTGGCCGGCCGGTGTCGGAAATCCGCGCCACCTTGTTGCGCGATCTGCGTCAGGCGCGTGCCGAGATGGAAGGCCTGCTGGCGCAGGCGGTGGACCTGGCCGAGCAGGCGCTGGCACCGCCCAGCGACGACGTGGTGCTGGCCGGGCAGACCCGGTTGATGAGCGTGCATGACCTGTCCGATCTGGAGCGCCTGCGCGAATTGTTTGAAGCCTTCGCCCGCAAGCGCGAGATCCTGCAGCTGCTCGAACGCACCTTGCGCGCGCCGGGCGTACGCATCTTTATTGGCGAAGACACCGGCCTGGCCCGGCATGACAGCGTCTCGGTGGTGACCGCGCCGTACATGGCCGGTGGGCAGGTGCTGGGCGTGCTGGGGGTGATCGGGCCCACGCGCATGGCCTATGACCGGGTCATCCCGGTGGTCCAGGCTGCCGCCGATGCGCTCGGCGCCGCCTTGAATCCCGACAGCCCGACCCAATAAGTGGGCTTTGCGCGGCCGGATTAGCCGCGACGGGACCCCAAATGAGCCAGAACGAACACGACCTTGACCCGGGCCAGACGCCCGACCAGCCAGCGGCCGACAGCCCCCTGCATGCCGAACTGGAGACCCTGCGCAACGAGCTGGACCAGTTGCGCGCCAGCAGCCTGATTGAACGGGCCGACCTGGAAAACCAGCGCAAGCGCGTGCAGCGCGACATCGAGATGGCGCGCAAATTCGCCAACGAGCGCCTGCTGGGTGAGCTGCTGCCGGTTTTCGACAGCCTGGATGGCGGCCTGGCCGCGGCCGGTCCGGAACCGGGCCCGCTGCGCGACGGCCTGGAGCTGACCTACAAGCAATTGCTCAAGGTGGCCAACGACAACGGCCTGAGCGTGGTCGATCCGGTCGGCGCGCCCTTCAATCCCGAACACCATCAGGCCATCAGCCAGGCCGATGTGCCGGGTGCGGCACCGGGCAGCGTGGTGCAGGTGTTCCAGAAGGGCTACCTGCTCAATGACCGCTTGCTGCGTCCGGCCCTGGTGGTCGTGGCGCGCCACGACTGAATCCGGCCGCGGCCAGCGCTTGAACCGCGCCGGCCCACCCCCACATTCGGTTCATCCCCGGCGCAGCGCCGGACCTTATCGACTTTAGCAACACAGACTTACGAGGGAGAGACCCCACATGGGCAAGATCATCGGCATCGACCTGGGCACGACCAATTCGTGCGTGGCGATCATGGAAGGCGGCAAGGCGCGCGTCATCGAGAACTCCGAAGGCGATCGCACCACGCCGTCCATCGTCGCCTACACCAAGGACGGCGAAGTCCTGGTGGGCGCCTCGGCCAAGCGCCAGGCCGTCACCAACCCCAAGAACACCTTCTTCGCGGTGAAGCGCCTGATTGGCCGCAAGTTCACTGACGCCGAAGTGCAGAAAGACATGGACCTGGTGCCGTACGGCATCGTGGCCCATGAGAACGGCGACGCCTGGGTGGCCACCGCCGACGGCAAGAACATGGCGCCGCAGGAAATTTCCGCGCGCGTGCTGGAAAAGATGAAGAAGACGGCCGAAGCCTTCCTCGGCGAGACCGTCACCGAAGCCGTCATCACCGTGCCGGCCTACTTCAACGACAGCCAGCGTCAGGCGACCAAGGACGCCGGCCGCATCGCCGGTCTGGACGTCAAGCGCATCATCAACGAGCCCACCGCGGCGGCACTGGCCTATGGCCTGGACAAGGCCGACGGCGCCGATCGCAAGATCGCCGTGTACGACCTGGGCGGCGGCACCTTTGACGTGTCGATCATCGAGATCGCCAACGTCGACGGCGAGAAGCAGTTCGAAGTGCTGGCCACCAACGGCGACACCTTCCTGGGTGGCGAAGACTTCGACAAGCGCGTCATCGATTACCTGGTCGAGGAATTCCTCAAGGACCAGGGCATCGACCTGCGCAAGGATCCGCTGGCCCTGCAGCGCCTGAAGGACGCTGCCGAGCGCGCCAAGATTGAGCTGTCCAGCTCGCAGCAGACCGAAGTGAATCTGCCGTACGTCACCGCGGACGCCTCCGGTCCCAAGCACCTCAACATCAAGCTGACCCGCGCCAAGCTGGAAGCCTTGGTGGAAGACCTGATCAAGAAGTCGATCGAGCCCTGCCGTATCGCCCTGAATGACGCCGGCCTGCGCGCCAGCGAAATCAGCGAAGTGATCCTGGTCGGCGGTCAGACCCGCATGCCCAAGGTGCAGCAGGCCGTGGCCGACTTCTTTGGCAAGGAGCCGCGCAAGGACGTCAATCCGGACGAAGCCGTGGCTGTGGGCGCGGCTATCCAGGGCGGCGTGCTGGCCGGCGACGTCAAGGACGTGTTGCTGCTGGACGTCACTCCGCTGAGCCTGGGCATTGAGACCCTGGGCGGTGTGATGACCAAGATCATTGAAAAGAACACCACCATCCCGACCAAGGCCTCGCAGACCTTCTCCACCGCCGAGGACAACCAGTCCGCGGTGACGGTGCACGTGCTGCAGGGTGAGCGCGAACAGGCCCGCTACAACAAGTCGCTGGCACGCTTCGACCTGGCCGGCATCGACACCGCCCCGCGCGGCATGCCGCAGATTGAAGTGTCCTTTGACATCGACGCCAACGGCATCCTGCATGTGTCGGCCAAGGACAAGAAGACCGGCAAGGAACAGAAGGTCGAGATCAAGGCCGGCTCGGGTCTGTCCGAGGAAGAGATCCAGCGCATGGTGGCCGATGCCGAAACGCATCGCGACGAAGACAAGAAGTTCCATGAGCTGGTGCAGGCGCGCAACCACGCCGACGGTTTGTTGCATGCCACCCGCAGCGCGATTGCCGAACATGGCAGCAAGGTGCCGGGCGACGTGATTGGCCGGGTGGAATCGGCCATCGCCGACCTGGACACCGCGATGAAGGGCGATGACAAGGCCCAGATCGAAGCCAAGTCCAAGGCCTTGGAAGAAGCCGGCCAGTCGCTGTACGCGGCCGCTGCAGCCGGCGCCCAGCCGGGTGCGGACGAGGGTGCGGCAGGCGGCGGTTCGAATGCTGGCGACGACGTGGTCGACGCCGAGTTCACCGAAGTCAAAGACGACAAGAAGTAAGGCAGCCGGCAATCGATAGCCGGTGACCGGAACGGGAACTGGAGATCGGCGAGGCAGGCGATTCGTCGCACGTCCGCAGGCTCCGGTTCCCTTTCCATTTGGAGCAATGAAATGCGCAAGGCCCACCTGATCCCATGAGCAAACGCGATTACTACGAAGTCCTGGGCGTGCAACGCAACGCCAGCGACGATGACCTGAAAAAGGCCTACCGCCGTTGCGCGATGAAGTTCCATCCGGATCGCAATCCGGGCGACAAGGCGGCCGAGGCTTCGTTCAAGGAATCCAAGGAAGCCTACGAGGTGCTGTCCGACAGCGCCAAGCGGCGCGCCTACGATGCGCACGGACACGCGGCGTTTGAGCACGGCATGGGCGGCGGCGGTGGTGCTGCGCCGGACATGGGCGACATCTTTGGCGACATCTTCGGCAACATATTTGGCGGAGGCGGCGCCCGCGCGGCCCGTCGCGGCGCCGACGTCGGTTACGTGATGGAGCTGGATCTCGAAGAAGCCGTGGCCGGCGTCGAGAAGCGCATCGAAATCCCCACCCTGGTGGCCTGCGAACCCTGCAACGGCAGCGGTTCTGAAGACGGCCAGATTGAAACCTGCAGCACCTGCGGTGGTCGCGGCAATGTGCGCATGCAGCGTGGCATCTTTGCCATGCAGCAGAGTTGCCCGGCCTGCGGTGGCCGCGGCCAGACCATCAAGAATCCCTGCAAGGAATGCCACGGCGCTGGTCGCGTGGAAGAAGAGAAGGTTTTGTCGGTCAAGATTCCGGCCGGCGTGGACAATGGTGATCGCATCCGCCTGACGGGTGAGGGCGAAGCCGGTCCGCCGGGCACGCCGCCGGGCGATTTGTACGTGGAAGTGCGCGTGCGCGAGCACGAGATCTTCCAGCGCGATGGCGACGACCTGCACTGCGAAGTGCCTATCCGCATCTCGCAGGCAGCGCTGGGTGATTCAGTGCGGGTGCCCACGCTCAATGGCGACACCGAAATCCGCATCCCCGCCGAGACCCAGACCGGCAAGCTGTTCCGCCTGCGCGGCAAGGGCGTCAAGTCGGTGCGCAGCCGCAGCGAGGGCGACCTCTACTGCCGCGTGGTGGTGGAAACGCCGGTCAACCTGACCACCGAACAGCGCGAGTTGCTGGAGAAGTTCGAGGCCACCTTTGTCGGCGAGGAAGCGCGCAAGCACTCACCCAAGTCGGCCACGTTCCTGGACGGCGTCAAGGGCTTTTGGGATCGGATGACCTCCTGATCCCACCGCGCGGCGTGCGCGGCCGTTGAACAGCAGGCGTAGCCACTCGTTCCTGAGGATTAGGCCGTGGTGCAGCAGTAGCGGCAGCAGCAGGGCCACCGCCAGCACCAGACTGAACTTGAGCGCCAACGGCGCGGCCACGCTGGCGAGCCAGGTGGCCAACACCACCACGATCAGGTGGTGAAACAGATAGACCGTGTAGCTGGCGTCGGCCAACTTGCGCCAGCCCGCCCAGGGGCGAGCGAGCAAGCGCAGGCCCATGGCCAGCGCCGCGCGCACCAGCCACCACACCCATAGCGCGGAGGCGGCGGCCAGCAACACTTTCATCGCCAGTCCCTGCGGATCTTCGCCGATCCAGCGCAGGGTGGCGGCCGTGGCCAGCGCCATCAGCACTTCCAGCGCAGAGAAGCCGGTGAACTCGCCGAGCAAGAGGGCGTCGGACTGCAACCACAGGCCGCCGGCAAAGAATGGCAGGTAGTAGAGCCATTCCAGTGGGTCGATCATCCCGGCCAGCGTCAGGCGGCCCCAGTCCGGATGGACGAAGGCAATCGCACGTGGCAGCAGCAGCGCGGCCACGCCGATCAGCATCAACATCCAGGGCCGGCCGCGCGGCATCCAGCGCCCCGTCAGCGGCAGGCGTCGCAGTGCCGGTGCGAGCAACGCGGCCGCCAGGCAAAAGGTCAGCAGATAGACCAGAAACCACAGGTGCCCCAACCAGTGGCCACTGCGCCAGGCATCCAGCCAAGTCGTCCAGTGCCATTGCGACCCTGGCGCGGCCTGCGCGGACAGCCAACCCACTTGCAGCAGGTTGAAGCTCAGTAGCGTGGCGATCAGCGGCAATCCAATCCGGCGGATGCGATCGCGCAGGAACTTGGAGGTGGACCAACGCCGCAGCAGCAGCATCGAGAAGAAGCCGGAGATCAGGAAGAACGCCGGCATGCGGAACACGTGGATGCCATCGACCAGTCGATCGAAGAACACGCTGCCATTGGGATCGCGGACCAGCCAACGGCTGCCCACCGCATAGGGATCGGCGGCATGGATCACCACACCCAGCAACATCAGCACGCTGCGCAGCGCGTCCATGCCATGCAGACGGTCTGGCGCCTGTGGCAGTTCCCCTGGGTTGGACATCGCGGCCTCCTTCGCTGTCTATTGCAACGCAGACTGCGGTCGCCAGCGGCCGCGACCGGCTTGCCGGCCCGTGCGGCCCCGGCTAGTCTCGCCGCGGGGATTTCATTCAAGGAGCGTCAGGTGCAAGGAACGACAGGGGGCAAGCCGTGGTTGTTGGCGTGGTTGGCGGTCAGCGGACTGGCCTGGGCCGGAGCGGGGCATGCGCAGGACGCGCCGGAGCGCTGGGTGCAGGTGGAGCGCGACATCAGCCATTACGTACTCAATGCCGACGGCAGCTATAGCGAAGAGCATGAGCGGGCCACCCGGATCCTCAAGGAGCCGGGAATCGCGATGGCCAAAGACGGCGGCATCAGCTACAGCACCAGCATCCAGCACGCCGAGGTGCTGAGCGCCTATACGCTCAAGCCTGACGGCCGTCGGATCGACGTGCCACGCAGCAACTACCAGGTCAGCGCCAGTTCCGGACGCGAGGGCGATTCGCCGATCTACTCGGATCAGACCAGCCTGACGGTGGTGTTCCCGGATCTGGCGGTGGGCGATACCACCGTGTTCGCGTACCGGCTGGTGGCCAAGCAGCCCATGTTCGCCGGCCAGTTCTCGATGGTCGAGAGTTACAACCCTGCCATGTACTACGGCGACATGCAGGTCAGCATCGACTGGCCTGAAAGCCTGCCGCTGCGCTACCAGAGTTGGCAGTTGCGCAGTACCGCGCCTGTCGCGGCGGCCGGACGGAAGCGCGTGCACTGGCAGTGGAGCAACACCAAGCCAATTAAGGCGGACGACCTGCCGCAGCAGCTGTTCCGGGTGGAGAACTATCCCGGCTTCGCGGTCTCCACCTTCAAGGATTACGCCCATATTGCCCAGGCGTATGGCAGCGTTGCCGACGCCAAGGCCGTGCCGACCGAGCGGATCCGTACGTTGGCGCAGACCATCGTCGGCCAAGAACAGGACCCGCGCCAGGTCACCCGCCTGTTGTACGAATGGACGGCGCAGAAAATCTCCTACGCCGGCAACTGCATTGGCCTGGGCGCGGTGGTGCCGCGCGACCTCGAGGTGGTGCTGGACAACAAGATGGGCGACTGCAAGGACCACGCCACCTTGCTGCAGGCTTTGCTTAGTGCACGCGGCATCAACAGCAGCCAGGCGCTGGTCAACGCGGGCGGCTTGTTCTACCTGCCGGAGATACCGGTGGTGGCGATGGTGAACCACGTGATCAATTACGTGCCCAGCCTGGACCTGTACCTGGATTCCACCGCCGCGGTGGTGCCGTTCGGCAGCTTGCCCAACACTGTCGCCGGCAAGCCGGTGCTGTTGGTGCATGGCCATCGCGACGGCGCCAGCACGCCGCAGAATGCCAGTACGCGTGAAGGCCAGACGCTGACCGCCCGCATCCGCGTGTTGGCTGACGGCAGCGTGCAAGGCAGCCAGAAGGCCGACATGCGCGGGCAGGTCGCGGTGGGCGCACGCAGCCAGTTCCGCAATGGCAATGCCAGCGAAGCGGACAAGTGGGTGCGTCAGTACTTCCGCAGCCAAGGCCTGTTGGCTACTGGCAGCCTGAAATACGCGGATCCGCAACCGATGCTGGACACCTTCGACATGGACGTAAGCTACGACGTCAAGCAGATGCTGCCCACCTCCGGCGGCCTGCAGGTGGGCCCGGTCTTCTTCAACCTGGCCAACCTGGACGGCGTCGTGCTGGGCCAGCTCGGGGATCCGGACAAGCCCAGCGGCGAAAGTCGCTGCTCAGGCGTGTTGCTGGAAGAGCAGTACGACTACGAATTCGCTGACAACCTCACGATCATCGCCATACCCAGTGATCTGCAGGTGGAGGAGGAGTTCCTGCGCTATGAGGCCACCTACCAGCGCGAGGGCAATCGGATCACGGTGCGGCGCGTGTTCGATGACCGCACGCCCGGGCCGATCTGCTCGGCCGAGTACAACACGCGCTTCAATGCTGCCTTGCGCCGCATCCTGCCGGATCTGAAAGCGCAAATCGTCTATCTCGCTGATTCAAAGCAGCGTGGCAATTGAAGCGGCACGAACCGCATGCAGCTTCTAGAATAGGGCTCCCCACGGAGCCCTGATTCGTGTCCCAACCCGTCATCGGCATAGTCGGCAGTGCCGGCGCATACGGGCGCTGGTTGCAGCGCTTCTTCGAGCAGCGCATGCGGCTGCGCGTGGTCGGACATGACCCGGCTGATCCGGCCAGCCTCAGTCCGCAGGATCTGTTGGCCAGCGCCGATGTGCTGGTGTTCGCGGCGCCGATTCGCCATACCGTGGCCATCGTCGAGCAGTACGTGGCGTTGGCCGGTGGCCGTGAGGCAGGACAGCTGTGGCTGGATGTCACTTCAATCAAGGCCGGGCCGATCGCGGCCATGGCCCACTCGCAAGCCGAGGTGGCCGGCCTGCATCCGATGACGGCGCCGCCCAAGGCGCCGACCTTGAAGGGCAGGGCCACGGTGATCTGCGAGCTGCGCCTGCAGCACTGGCACGACTGGTTCGAGCAACTGCTGCAGGCCTTGGAAGGCGAATACGTGCGCGCAACACCCGAACAACATGATCGGGTGATGGCGCTGGTGCAGGCAATGGTCCACGCCAGCCATCTGGCCCAGGCCGGGGTGCTGCGCGGCCAACAGGGGCAGGTGGGTGATCTGTCGGCCTTGATGCCATTCCGTTCGGCCTCGTTTGAAATGGATGCGGCCATTCTCAGCCGCATCCTCGCGCTCAACCCGGCCATCTACGAAGACATCCAGTTCGGCAATCCGCACGCCGGCGATGTGCTGGCTGCTCTGGGCGCGCAACTGGCGCGCATGGCCGAACTGGTCGGGCAGGGTGATGAGGCCGCGCGCGCCGCGTTCCGCCAGGAGTTCCTGCTCGACAATCGCCAGGCCATCGGCGATGGCGCGCTGGCCGCAGGCAACTATCACTACGAGCGCATCGGTTATCTGCTCGCCGATCTCGCGGGCGTTCGCGCCATCAGCGTGCATCTGCCGGAAGATCGGCCCGGCTCATTGCGCGAGTTGCTGCAAATCTTTGAACGCGAAGGCATCAGCCTGTCTTCGATCCATTCCTCGCGCACGCCGGAGGGTGAAGTGCATTTCCGTATCGGCTTTGAGGCGGCGCTGGATCCGCAACGCCTGCAGCAGGCCGCCGACGCCATCACGGCCAGCGGTCTGGGCCGGATTCTTGAGATTCCCGCATGAGCCTGGACAATTCCGCCGCCGCCACCGTGATCGACACCGTGCTATGCGGCAAGGTGGTCGACTTCACCCGACCGGGTTCGCGCAGTGCCATCGCCAAGACACCGGTGCGGGACGAGGTCATCGTCGGCAGGTTGGGCCTGAGCGGTGACGAACAGGGCGACCTGCGTGTGCATGGCGGGCCGGACAAGGCCGTGCACCACTATCCGCACGATCACTACACCGCCTGGCGTGCAGACCTGGGCGAGCATCCGCTGCTGGCATCGCCCGGCGCGTTCGGCGAGAACCTCAGTTCCAGCGGCCTGACCGAGCATGACGTGTGTCTGGGTGATCAGTTCCGCCTGGGCACCGCGCTGGTGGAAATTTCGCAATCACGTCAGCCGTGTTGGAAGTTGTCGGATCGCTTCCAAGTGAGCGACATGGCCCGGCGCGTGCAAGACAGTGGCCGCACCGGTTGGTACTACCGCGTGTTGGAAGAAGGGCGCTTGCAAACCGGTGATCGACTCGAGCTGGTGGATCGTCCGCATCCGCAGTGGCCGCTGAGCCGCATCATCGAAGTCTTGTACCAACGCACGCTGGAGCCGGCGTTGCTGGCGCAGATCCTGGACCTGCCGCTGGTGCCGTCGTGGCGCGGCCTGTTCGAGCGCCGCAAAGCCCACGGACAGACCGAGAGCTGGAACAAGCGCCTGACCGGCGTCGCCGATTCCCACTAAGATGCCGACATGAACAGCACTCCGATTCGAGTCCTCATCCACGGCGCGTCCGGTCGCATGGGCCAGGCCCTGTTGCGCCTGGCGGCCGAACAGCCGCAGCAACTGCAAGTGGTGGCTGCAGTCACGCGCCGCTCGCCGGCGCAGCGAGTGGTGGAGGGCGTGCCGTTCTTCGCCGCCAGCGAGCTGGCGGGTGCGCCGGCTTTCGACGTGGCCATCGACTTCAGCCTGCCAGAGGGCTTTGACCCGATCCTGGCGCTGTGCGAGCAACGCCATGCCGCGTTGGTATCGGGCACCACCGGCCTGGACGAACGTCAGCAGCAAGCGTTGCAGTCGGCGGCGCGGCAGATTCCCGTGCTGTGGGCGTCCAACTTCAGCCTGGGCGTGGCCATCCTGACCGAGCTGGTGGAGCGCGCCGCCGCCGCCTTGCCGGGTTGGGATTGCGATGTGGTCGAGTCCCACCACATCCACAAGAAAGATGCGCCCTCAGGCACTGCCATCACCCTGGGCGAGGCGGCCGCTGCCTCCGGTGCAAAGCCGCATTACGCCAGTCTGCGCGCCGGTGACATCGTCGGCGAGCACCAGGTGCAGTTCACTGGCCTGGGCGAGCGCATCGAGTTGATCCATCGCGCCACCAATCGCGACATCTTCGCGCGTGGCGCCCTGCATGCGGCGCAGCGCCTGCACGGACGCGCTGCCGGTGTTTATCGCGTGCGTGATCTGCTGGATTGAGATTGGTCTGGCTGCGGCCTGACCAAGCTGAATACGCCAGCCTTTGATGTCGGTAGTGTGAAAAAAGGGTGGCGCAGAGCGGGTCTCGCCCGTACAATTCCCGCTCGCCTGCTTACCCATCGCCCCGGACCGGATTGACGCCGTGTTCGCGGTTTCTTGCAGCCGCAAGTCGGTGGTGCAGGGTTCCTCCACCCCAAGGCGAACCCCGTGACTGAACCCGCAATTCTCGTACTCGAAGACGGCACCGTATTCGAGGGCGAATCCGTAGGCGCGAACGGCCTGTCCGTCGGCGAAGTGGTGTTCAACACCGCAATGACCGGCTATCAGGAAATCCTGACCGACCCGTCCTACGCCCGTCAGCTGGTGACGCTGACCTATCCCCATATCGGCAACACCGGTTGCACCGACCAGGACGATGAAGCGTCCCAGGTCTGGTCGGCCGGCCTGATCGTGCGCGACGTGCCGCGCCGACCCAGCAACTGGCGCAGCCAGGTGGCACTGCCGGAATGGCTGCAGGCGCGCGGCATCGTTGCCATCGCCGGCATCGACACCCGCAAGCTGACCCGCATCCTGCGCGACAAGGGTGCGCAGAACGGCGCGCTGATGGCCGGCCCGGACCTGGACGTGGACAAGGCGCTGGAAGCGGCGCGCAAGTTCCCCGGTCTGAAGGGCATGGACCTGGCCAAGGTGGTGTCGACCAAGAACACCTACACCTGGACCGACGGCCAGCTGGACTTGGATCGCAACCAGTTCGTGCAGGCGCCGGCCAAGTTCAAGGTCGTGGCCTACGACTACGGCGTAAAGGTCAACATCCTGCGCATGCTGGCCGAGCGCGGCTGCGAAGTGATCGTGGTGCCGGCGCAGACGCCCGCCGCCGAGGTGCTGGCGATGCAGCCGGACGGCGTGTTCCTGTCCAACGGCCCGGGTGATCCGGCGCCGTGCGATTACGCCATCAGCGCCATCCGCGAATTCATTGAGCGCAAGATTCCCACTTTCGGCATCTGCCTGGGTCATCAGCTGCTGGCGCTGGCCGCGGGCGCGCAGACCCTCAAGATGGGTCATGGCCATCATGGCGCCAACCATCCGGTGCAAGACCTGGACAGCGGTCGGGTCATGATCACCTCGCAGAACCACGGCTTTGCGGTGGATGAAAGCAGCCTGCCGGCCAATGTGCGGGTGATCCATCGCTCGCTGTTCGACGGCACCAACCAGGGCATCGAACTGACCGACGCGCCTGCGTTCTCGTTCCAGGGTCACCCGGAAGCCTCGCCCGGCCCGCACGATGTGGCGCCGCTGTTCGATCGTTTCATCCACAGCATGGAGACGCGTTGATGCTCGTACGCACAGGTGTAGCCGCTGTCCTGGCGCTGGGTTTGCTGCCGGCCGTCGCGCTGGCGCAGACCGGCAAGTCGCAGGCCGAGCAAATCGACCAGATGACTGCCGCGCTGGTGACCATGTTCCCGGTCGGCGATGTCATGCAAGGCGCAGCCGACAGCGACCCCACCTGGCCGCTGCTGGACAAGGCTGGTGCGGTGCACGCGGACAAGCTGGTGTGCCTGCGCAGCGAACTCTCGCGCGACGGCTTCAAGCGCAACAAGCGTGCCGAAGTGGTGGAGTACGCGCGCGCGCATCCGGCCACCTTTGCCGATGAAACCGTGAAGGCACAGGCGGTGGCGCCGGTGATGGCGCGCATGGTCGGCGCCGGCTTCGATGCGGCGACCAAGGGCACCGAGCTGGATACCAGCGCGGCGCTCAAGGGCACCACCGTCGATGAGCTGCTGGTGTTCAACGATGTCTTCCGCGATCCCAAGTACCGCGACCTGCGCGAGCTGACCGGCTTCGGCGACATCATGTCGGTCGAGCGCACGCAGGGCGAAGACGGCGGCAAGGCCATCGGCGAGAAGATCGTGGTGACGCTGATGCTCAAGGCGATGAAGACCTGCGACGTTGAACCCAGCGCGCTGATCTGAATGTTTGTGTGACCAGCCGTCGCGCCTGCTGGCGCGCGGCTCCCAGGCTCCGGCCTCACGAAATTTGCGGAAGTAGAAATCCCCATGCCCAAGCGCAGTGATATCAAGACCATCCTCATCATCGGCGCCGGCCCGATCGTCATCGGCCAGGCCTGCGAGTTCGACTACTCCGGCGCGCAAGCCTGCAAGGCCCTGCGCGAAGAGGGTTACCGGGTGGTGCTGGTCAACAGCAATCCGGCCACGATCATGACCGACCCGGAAATGGCCGACGCGGTCTATATCGAGCCAATCAACTGGCAGACGGTCGAGAAGATCATCGCCAAGGAAAAGCCCGATGCCCTGCTGCCGACCATGGGTGGGCAGACGGCGTTGAACTGCGCGCTGGACCTGGCCGACAACGGCGTGCTGGAAAAGTACGGTGTGGAGCTGATTGGTGCCTCGCGCGAAGCCATCCGCATGGCCGAGGATCGCGAGCTGTTCCGCGTGGCGATGGGCGAGATTGGCCTGGAATGCCCGAAGGCTGCAGTGGCGCATACGTTGGAAGAAGCGCTGGAAATCCAGACCCGCGTCGGCTATCCCACCATCATCCGTCCCAGCTTCACCCTGGGTGGCAGCGGCGGCGGCATCGCCTACAACCGCGAAGAACTGATCGACATCGTCAATCGCGGCCTGGAGCTGTCGCCGACCACCGAAGTGCTGGTGGAAGAATCGGTGCTGGGCTGGAAGGAATTCGAGATGGAGGTGGTGCGCGACACCGCCGACAACTGCATCATCGTCTGCTCGATCGAGAATCTGGACCCGATGGGCGTGCACACAGGTGACTCGATCACCGTGGCGCCGGCACAGACCCTGACCGACAAGGAATACCAGCGCCTGCGCGATGCCTCCATCGCGGTGCTGCGCAAGATTGGCGTGGATACCGGCGGCTCCAACGTGCAGTTCGGCATCAACGCGCAGAACGGTCGCGTGGTGGTGATCGAGATGAACCCGCGCGTGTCGCGTTCTTCGGCGCTGGCTTCCAAGGCCACCGGTTTCCCGATTGCCAAGGTCGCCGCCAAGCTGGCGGTGGGCTACACCCTGGACGAACTGAAGAACGAAATCACCGGCGGCAAGACCCCGGCCTCGTTCGAGCCGACCATCGACTACGTGGTCACCAAGATACCGCGCTTTGCCTTCGAGAAGTTCCCGCAAGCCGACGCCCGCCTGACCACGCAGATGAAGTCGGTGGGCGAGGTGATGGCGATGGGCCGCACCTTCCAGGAATCCCTGCAGAAGGCGCTGCGTGGTCTGGAAACCGGCAAGGTCGGTCTGGACCCCACCGGCCTGGATCTGGCCAGTGAAGACGGCCTGGCCGAACTGCGCCGCGAGATGAAGGCGCCCGGTCCGGAGCGTCTGTTCTACGTGGCCGATGCCTTCCGCGCTGGCATGAGCGTGGAGCAGGTGCATGCGCTGTCGTTCATCGATCCTTGGTTCCTGGATCAGATTGAAGAAATCATTGCCGACGAAAAGCAGCTGGCCGCCGACGGCCTGGCCTCGCTGGACAAGCAGCGCCTGCGCCGGCTCAAGCGCATGGGCTTTTCCGATGCGCGCCTGGCCCAGCTGGCCGGCACCGACGAAGCCGCCGTGCGTGTGCTGCGCAAGGCGCTCGGCGTCAAGCCGGTCTACAAGCGCGTGGATTCGTGCGCGGCCGAGTTCGCCACCGACACGGCGTATCTGTACTCGACCTACGAGGACGAGTGCGAAGCCAACCCGACCTCGCGCGACAAGATCATGATCCTCGGCGGCGGCCCCAACCGCATCGGCCAGGGCATCGAGTTCGACTACTGCTGCGTGCATGCCGCGCTCGCCCTGCGCGAGGACGGCTATGAAACCATCATGGTCAACTGCAATCCGGAAACCGTGTCGACCGATTACGACACTTCCGATCGTCTGTACTTCGAACCGCTGACCTTGGAAGACGTGCTGGCCATCGTCGAGCTGGAACAGCCCAAGGGCGTGATCGTGCAGTACGGCGGACAGACCCCGCTCAAGCTGGCGCGTGCGCTGGAAGCCAATGGCGTGCCGGTGATCGGCACCAGCCCGGACAGCATCGACCTGGCCGAAGACCGCGAACGTTTTCAGAAGCTGGTCGACACGCTGGGTCTGAAGCAGCCGCCCAACCGCACCGCGCGCACCCCCGAAGAGGGCCTGGTGCTGGGCCGCGAGATTGGCTACCCGATGGTGGTGCGTCCGTCCTACGTGCTGGGCGGCCGCGCCATGGAAATCGTCTACGGCGAATCCGATCTGGCGCGTTACATGCGCGACGCGGTCAAGGTCTCCAACGACTCGCCAGTGTTGCTGGATCGCTTCCTCGACAATGCGGTGGAAGTGGACGTGGACATCATCGCCGACCAGGACGGCAACGTCATGATTGGCGGCGTGATGGAGCACATCGAAGAAGCCGGCGTGCATTCCGGCGACTCCTCCTGCTCGCTGCCGCCGTACTCGCTGTCGGCCGCGACACAGGACGAACTGCGCCGGCAGGTGGTGGAGCTGGCCAAGGCCTTGAACGTGGTCGGCCTGATGAACACCCAGTTCGCCATCCAGTCCAACGACGAGGGCGAAGACACCGTCTACCTGCTGGAAGTGAACCCGCGTGCTTCGCGCACCGTGCCGTTCGTGTCCAAGGCCACCGGCGTGGCGCTGGCCAAGATTGCCGCCCGCTGCATGGCCGGCCGTACGCTGGCCGAGCAGGGCGCCACCCAGGAAGTGGTGCCGGACTACTACTCGGTGAAGGAAGCCATCTTCCCGTTCGCCAAGTTCCAGGGTGTGGATCCCATCCTCGGCCCGGAAATGCGCTCCACCGGCGAAGTGATGGGCGTGGGTCGCAGCTTTGGCGCGGCCATGGCGCGCGCGCAGGAAGCCGGCGGCATCAAGGCGCCGCAGCCGGGCAAGGCGTTTGTGTCGGTGCGCGATCCGGACAAGAAGCGCGTGCTGCCGGTGGCGCAGGCGCTGATCGAGCGGGGCTTCAGCCTGGTGGCCACCGAGGGCACCGCGGCCTGGTTGCGTCAGCACGGTTTCGCTTGCGAGCAGATCAACAAGGTGGTCGAAGGCCGCCCGCATATTGTTGACCTGATCAAGAACGGCGAAATCGTGTATATCGTCAACACGACCGAGGGGCGGCAGGCCATCGCCGATTCCTTCTCGATCCGGCGCGAGGCCCTGCAGCATCGCGTCACTTATTCGACCACGATTGCCGGCGCCAAGGCGCTGGTGCATTCGCTGGAATTCCGCGGTACGGGCCCCGTGTGGGCCCTGCAAGAGTTGCACAAGGAGCTGCAAGGGTGAGAGCACCACTGACCACCAAGGGCGCACTGCGTTTGCGCCAGGAACTGGACAATCTGAAGACGGTGAAGCGGCCGGAAGTCATCACCGCCATCGCCGAAGCGCGCGCCCACGGCGATCTCAAGGAGAACGCCGAATACCACGCCGCGCGTGAGCAACAAGGCTTTATCGAAGGCCGGATCAAGCAGCTGGAAAGCGAGCTGTCGCATTCGGAAATCATCGACATCAGCAAGCTCAATGCCGGTTCGCGCATCGTCTTTGGCGCCACCGTGACGCTGGCCGATGTGGAAACCGACGAAGAAAAGCGATACCAGGTAGTGGGGGATCTGGAAGCGGACATCAAGCAGGGCCTGATTGCGATCTCCTCGCCGTTGGCCCGCGCCCTGATCGGCAAGCACGAGGGTGACGCGGTCACCATCGACGCGCCTGCCGGCCAGCGCGAGTACGAAATCGTCAGCGTCGCCTACACCGACTGACGCCGGCCATGGCCAGCGCCACCTTGTTGCTGCCTGAGCGCAGCCGACTGGCCGGGCAGGGATTGCCGGCCGAAGTGGCGCGTGCGCTGGGCCGCGCGGATCGCAGCCGGCTCGAGGCCGGCGAGCAGGCGCAGCTGCGCCGCTATTTCCAGCTGGTGCCGGATCATTGGCCAGTCGCCGCGCTGACCCGGCAACTGGATGCCGGCGACAGCGAAGGCTCGGCCTGGGTGCGTGCCGATCCCGCGCGCATCTCGCCGGACATGACCGGCGCTCGTCTGCTCGCCCATGGCGAAGCGCTGGCGGTGGATGCCGACGATCTGGATCAGTTGCTGCCCACGCTCAAGCCGCTGTTCGGTGATGCCGGCGTGCTGCTGGATGCGCCGCACCCGGCGCGGTGGTATCTGCGCCTGCCACGCGAATCAAAGCTGCCGGCCTTTGCCGCCATCGACGATGTGCTCGGCGACGATCTGTTCGGCCATCTGCCCGAAGGCGATGCCGGACGCCGCTGGCGCGCCTTGCTCAGCGAGGTGCAGGTAGTGCTGCACAACCACCCCTGGAATGCGCGACGCATCGCCGCCGGACTGGCGCCGATCAATTCGCTGTGGTTCTGGGGCGGTGGAGTGATGCCGCATTCGATCAGCACGCCGTTCAAGCAGATCAAGAGCCCGGACGTATTGCTGCGCTCACTGGCGCTGGCCGCCGGCGTGTCACGCGATGCGGCCGATGGCCAGGAAGTGGATGCCTTGATTGATCTGCGCCATCTGCGCGGCCTGGACGTGTTTGCGCGCGACGCGGTGCTGCCGTTGTTGGCCGCATTGAAGCGACGCGAATTGGACAGCCTGCGCCTGGACTTTGCCGACGGCGCGCAGTTCGAGTTGCGCAACCAGCAGCGCCTGCGCTTCTGGCGGCGGCCATTGACCCGGCTGGATGATGGCGCCGCTGGCTTGAGCGCATGAAGGCGCAACCACGCATCCGGCGCCGCAGCTTGCCGGCGTCGGTTTCGGCGTGGCCCACGGACGTGTTGCCCCTGCTGCAGCGGATCTATGCCGGGCGCGGTGCGCTCGACGTCGAACACGCCCAGCCGCGCCTGGCGCAGCTGCTGGCGCCGGAAACCCTGACGGGTTTGGATGCGGCGGTGGATCTGCTGCAGCGGGCGATCGCCGAACAGCGCCACATCGTGGTGGTCGGCGACTTCGACTGCGACGGTGCTACTGCCTGTGCGGTGATGGTGCGCGGTCTGCGCATGCTCGGCGCGCAACGCGTGACTGCCACGGTGCCCAACCGCATGGTGCATGGCTACGGACTGTCGCCGTCGCTGGTGGAGGAGATCGCCGCACTGCGACCGGACTTGCTGGTCACCGTCGATCACGGCATTGCCTGTCATGCCGGCATCGCCAGCGCCAAGGCGCATGGCTGGCAGGTGCTGGTCACCGATCACCATCTGCCTGGCGAGTCATTGCCGGCGGCCGATGTGATCGTCAATCCCAACCAGCGTGGCGACGGCTTCGCCAGCAAGGCCCTGGCCGGCGTAGGCGTGGCCTTCTACGTGCTGCTGGCACTGCGTCGCCATCTGCGCGACGCCGGTGCATACGCCGACGCATATGAGGCCGTAGGAGGGGCTTTAGCCCCGAAACTACCCAACCAACCCGACCTAACCCAACTCCTCGATCTGGTCGCCGTCGGCACCATCGCCGACCTGGTCCCCCTGGACACCAACAACCGCGCCCTGGTCTCCGCCGGCCTGCGCCGCCTGCGTCAAGGGCAGGGCAGCGCCGGTCTGCTGGCCTTGATCGAAGTCGCCGGCCGCGACGCCCGCCACCTCACCGCCACCGATATCGGCTATGCCATCGCCCCGCGCTTGAACGCCGCCGGCCGGCTGGAAGACATGGCGCTGGGCATCGAGTGCCTGCTCACCGATGACCCCACGCAGGCGCGCGAGATGGCCGAGGTGCTCAATGGTATCAATGCCGAACGCCGCGGCGTGCAGCAGCAGATGACCGACGAAGCCAACGCCGCCTTGGCGCGGCTGTCGGCGTTCGACGAAGCGCCGCACGCCGTGTGCCTGTTCGACGCGGACTGGCATCCCGGCGTAGTCGGTCTGGTCGCTTCCAAGATCAAAGAGAACCTGCATCGTCCGGTGATCGCCTTCGCACCGGCAGAACCCGGCAGCGATCAACTGCGCGGTTCGGCGCGTTCGATTGCCGGCTTCCATATCCGTGATGCGCTGGCGGCCATTGATGCCGCGCAGCCCGGGTTGATCATTCGTTTTGGCGGCCATGCCATGGCGGCAGGCCTGAGTCTGGAACGCGCGCAGCTGCCGGCGTTCGAGCGCGCCTTCAGCGCCATCGCGCGCAGCCTGCTGGATGAGCAGATGCTGCAATCGGAGCTGCTCAGCGACGGCGAGTTGCGCGCCGAGGAATTTGATCGCCGCCATGCCGAGGCGCTGCGCGATGGCGGACCGTGGGGCCAGGCGTTTCCGGAACCGCTGTTCGATGGCCGCTTCGAAGTGATCGACTCGCGCAAGGTCGGCGAGCGTCATCTGAAGCTGTCGCTGCGCGCGCCGGGCCGGGCCCAGCCCATCGGCGCGATCCACTTTGGCGGCTGGCGCGAGCAGGCGCTGCCACGGCATATCCATGCGGCCTTTCAACTGGATACTGACGACTATCAGGATCGGCGCGGCATCCAGTTGATCCTGCGGCATTGGGAGCCAGCCAGCGATTAGCGGTCGGCGCGGTCGGCGGAGCAACCCCGTTTGCCTGGTCGGCGCGTTGAACACAACATCTTCATAGCCAGGCAGGGATTGCATGCATCGGATAAGCCGGTTTCTCCTCGTTGCGCTCGCGCCGTTGTTGGCCTTGCCCGTCAGCCGCGCCCAGCAGATCAGCCTGGATCCGCAAGACTCGCCGCTGCTGAGCATCAGCGATCAGGCCAACACGGTGCGGCTGCAACAGGCCAAGGTCGACACCATCGTGCTCGGCGGCCTGGCCCAGACCACGGTCGAACTGGTGTTTTTCAACTATGGCGACCGCCTGCTGGAAGGCCAGCTCAATTTCCCGCTGCGTGACGGCCAGCGCATCACCGGCTTCGCCCTGGATATCGACGGCCACATGCGCGACGCGGTGCCGGTGGCCAAGGCCAAAGGGCGGGTAGCGTTCGAGTCGATTGAGCGCCGACAGGTCGATCCGGCCTTGCTGGAGCAAACCGCCGGCAATCATTTCCGCCTGCGCGTGTATCCGATCCCGCGCGGTGGCACGCGCACGGTGCGCCTGGTCTACAGCGAAGACCTGGCCTTGAGCCAGGGCAAGTACCGCTTGCCGGTCTCTCTGGCGCAGGCCAAGGGCGCGGCCCGGCTGGACTGGTCGCTGCGGGTGCAAGCCGCTACCGAAGCACCGACGGCCAGCGGCACGCTGGCGCGCTCGCTGCGCTTCAAGCACGTGGCCGGTGGTTGGGAAGCGGGTATGCGTCGCACCAGCTACGACGGCCGCGGCACGCTGGAGCTGCAACTACCGCACGAGCAGCAGGCCCGCGTGTACACGCAGCAGCACGGCGATGAGATCTACTTCCTGGCCGAACAGCCCTTGCCGCAAGCCGACGC
>Ga0160436_1000028_pt1 | contig 90764 bp, 83 predicted proteins | sample HID1973M_E0MG_FD_108264 | JGI IMG/M metagenome (GOLD analysis project Ga0160436, IMG submission 108264) | Enriched mosquito-associated microbial communities from UW Madison campus, WI, USA - HID1973M_E0 MG | ecosystem: Host-associated > Arthropoda: Insects > Digestive system > Unclassified ...
CCCAGCGGCGAGTTCGCTGCGATCAGACCGAGTGCGGCGGCGGCGAGCAGCAAAAAGGCCGCTGCCCGTTCGGAACGAAGAACACTCATGGGGATCCCGTCAGTCGATCGCGTCACGACCCGATCGGATCGCGGCCGACCAGACTTCCCGGCACCCCACGGCAAGCCTAGAGGGAGCAATCGACCAATCCATGTATTTGTGCAAAGGTTGCAGTATGCATGGATCCGACAAGGACGTCGTCCTTGACACCGCCCAGATCGCCATCGCGCTCGCCGGCGATCCGCGCGAAGCCACCCTCACCACCTCGCGTGCGCTTCTCGGCGTCGTCGCGCGATCGGTCTCAGACGCCCTCGAGCTCGTCACCTTGACCCAGTTCCGCGTGATGGTCGTCCTCGCAGGGCACGGACCGCTGCGGATGGGCGCACTCGCCGAGCGAGTCGGCGTCAACCCGTCAACCCTGAGCCGTTCCATCGACCGGATGGAGGCTGGCGGCTGGGTGCACCGCGCGTCGAGTCCCGACAGTCGGCGAGAGGTTCTCATTCGGCTTTCCGCGCACGGCGAGCAACTTGTGGCACACGTCACCGACCGCCGGCGACGCGAGATCGCCGAAATCCTCGCTCAACTGAAACCCGAAGACCGGCAAGCCGTCGGCCGCGCCTTTGCCCTATTCGCTGCAGCCGCCGGCGAACCGCTCCCCGAGGATCTGATCATCCTTGGCCTCTGACCCCTCGCACCCCTCGTCCGATGAGCAATGGCGCTCGTCGGGCGAGGACCACCCGTTCGAACTGCTTCGAATCACCAACGACTCCTGGCGCCTTGTCGACCAGACCGTCCCCGCGGGAAATGCTGACTACCTAGTCGCCTTCGTCCAGCGCGTGTCAGCGACCTACGAGATCGTCTGGCTCAGAGCCGGAGTGGACTGCAAGACCTTCGAGTCGCTCGATGACGTGCTCGTCGCAGCGCGGACTGCGGACCGTCGCATCGCGCTGCCCGACATCCAGAGACATCTCGACGAGATGTAGCAGGAGCGAGAAGCGCTCGTCGCACGAAGGACCGGCGACATGTCGCCATCAATCTCGCCGTGGGGGTGTCCAGTGACCGATCATCCCCGGAGGCAATGATGTGACGGGTAGGACCAACGCTTCATCCAGAAGCTCCGGCGAATCGGCGCTGCCGGGTGGCAGAGATGGGCCGTGGCCGAAGATGAGCGGATGCGCCCTCGCCGGTCCCGGGTGTCCAGATGCTGTGCTCAACCGCGACTGGATAGATGTGCATGACGTCGCGAACCCAGCCGCTCACCCCGACTGGGTGGTGACAACCGAGCGCGAGTTTTCGTAGCGTGTGATCGGACCCGAACGCGATGTCGAGGGGAGGGTCCATGTCCGAACGTGACAGTGATAGGCCCAGGGTCTCGCGGCCGAGGCGGTGGATCGGTGCCGTCTTGTCTGGTGTGCTGGCGTTGGGCGGGCTCGTTGGGCTGCCGGCGGCCCCGGCGCTTGCTGCGCCCGCGGGCATGACGATCGACAAGAGCGCCAATGGAACCGATTTGGCGACCGTCGGGCCCGGGGATGACATCACGTTCTCCATCCAGGTCGTCTGTGCGGACGCACCGTGCGAGAACGCCGCCATCACCGACTCCATCCCGGTGGAGTTCGTCGATTTCCCGATCGTCGGGATCTCGATCGACCCGGCTGGTCTCGAATACACCCTCGACACGGGTGGATGCGACACGGTTGTCACCGATCCGTGCGACGTCTCGCTGACCTTCACCAACGATCTCGGCGACGGTCTCACGGGTCTGCCGGTGGGCTCTGGAACTCTGACCTTCACGCTGGAGGTACCGGAAGACCTCGACCCGGCGTGGGAGTTCAACGGCGACACCATCACCAACGAAGCCTTCATCGCCTGGACCAACCCACCGGACGGTGTGACACCGCCGATCTCGGACGACACGTCCGTCATCGTGAACGTGGATGCCGAGACGGCCATCGACGTGAACAAGACCTGGTCGCCCGCAGCTCAGCAGTTCGATCCGGGCGCCGAGTCGACGATCACGTTCGATGTCGCGAACACCTCGAACATCCCTGCCGAGCAGCTCGTCATCCAGGAGCCTGCGACCGCTGTCGACGGCGCCACCGAACTCGATCCGAGCAATCCGTTCCGGGTGGTCGACTTCACCGGATTCGGCACCTCGACCTTGCCGCCCGATGCCACGACGGTGCGTGTCGATGCGTATGTGTACGACGAGGTCTCGGGCACCTGGAGTTGGACCGTCATCCCCTTCGTCGGCGCCTCGCCGCAACTGCCGCCCGGGGTGACGGATCCGTCGGATGTGGGCGGACTCCGGCTCACCTACAGCTCTGACATCCAACCCGGAAGCACCGTGTCCGTGCCCATCCAAGTCGAGCAGCGCGCGACCGAGCGCGACACGGACGAGACGCTCGCCGCCGGTGCCCACATCGACAACGTCATCGCCGGCGAGCTGACGTTCGACGGTGAGCCGCCCGTCGACGACACGGGCACGGCACCGTTCGACATCACGGAACTGACAGTGGCAGTCGATGCATCCAAATCCTTCAGCCCGGCGATCGTGCCCGCGGGGACGCCCAGCACGGCCACGATCACGGCGACGAACACGTCCAACGGGCCGGTCGACACGATCACGATCAGTGACACGAACTTCTTCGACGACGACATGCTGTTCGGTGGATTCCCGGGCGGTATCGCCTGGCCCGCCACCACCGACAGTGCGACGATCACCTGGGAGATCGGCGGCGTTCCGCAACCGCCCGTCGCATTCGCGTCAGGCGCGGACCCGCCACCACCGGCGGGCACGGTCACCGGCTTCACCGTCACCTTCACCGGCACCTACCCGCCCACCACGTCGGCGACCATCCCCGTGACCGTCACCCCATCCACCGACCTCGTCACCGCAGGTTCACCGCCTGTCACCCGGACCAATACCGTCACCGCCGAGGACACCAACGCGGCCGGCAGCGGCACCGACAGTGCGCCTGCCGACCTCACCACCGCATTCCCCGAAGTCCATCTCAACCTCGACAAGTCGATCGTGCCGAGCGCTCCGGTCACGCCGGGTGGCGGCGTGCTCGCGAGTATCACCGCAGAAGTGGGGTCCGGCAGCGCCGACGTCGCACCCACGAGCATCGTCATCGACGACACCTGGGCACCCGACTACGCCGAAGACGACTTCTGGAACGCATTCGACCTGTACGCGATCGCCCCCACACAGGTGCCCGCGAACACGACCATGACCATCGAATACCAAGTCGCGCCGGACGAGACCTGGCAGACGCTGACCGTCGCGGGGCCGCAGTCCGACGCGTTCACCTTCTCGATGGACCACGACGAACTCGTCGCCGCCCTCGCCCCCACGGCCTCGGATGAGGTGACGGGTCTGCGGTTCACCTACGAGAACCCGGACGGGCTGCCGCAAGGCACCACCGTGCAGCCCAACGTCACCTTCACCGCCCGGTCCGAACTGCGCACCGGCGGACCGACCGACACCCCCGACGATGGTGATGCCACCAGCTACACCAATACCGCCATCGGCCAAGCGGAAGCCATCGTCGACGGAATCGACGACCCCATCGAATCGCTCCCCGACGACGGTACGGATGACGCGGCGATCGTCATCGACGACGGCAGTTCAGGCGACGGACCGTCCATCTCCAAGCGGTGGGTGCAGCCTGCTGACCACACCGCCGACTTGACGACCCTCGTGTCGCAGTCGGGGGCTCTGGCGTCCACGCGCCTCGGGTGGCTCGTCCCCACTCCCGGGTTCGACAGCGTCGTCATCTCCGACACCGCCCTCGACCCGTCGAGTCCTCTCAGTCCCGCGCAGACCACCTTCCAGGCGTTCGACCTCATCTCGATCGACCGGATCACCTTCGCCCAGGACAACCGGCTGCAATGGGACACCGTGTCGCAGGTCGAGCTGTTCCTCGGCGACGGTCCCAGCGGAAGCTGGGTGACCGTGACCCCGCCCGGCGGCGGTTGGATGGATGCCGGCGGGTTCGTCGGCTACACCCTCAGTGCAGCAGAGAGTGCAGCCGCGACCGGAGTTCGGCTCACGGTCGTGCCCAATGACATCGCCCGCACCGGCGCCGTCGATCCGACCGCACCGCCCGCGGGATCGGGAGTCGCTTCGTCCGCGGTGGGCGCCTACCGCCCCATCGACCTCACCTGGCAGCTCCGCAACACGGTTCGCGCCCTGGCGATAGCGCCCGCGAACCCGTACGACCCGTGGGTGATCTCGCTGCATGGATATAACGACCTCGCCGACGACGCGATCATCCGCAACTCCGCCCGCGCCACCGCATCGGCTCCCACTGGCGATGTCGACGCGACCGCGGACGACTATGTGATCCTCATCGACGAGCTCCCCGCGGTGGCCGTCGAGAAATCAGTCAGCCCGACCCAGCTCACCATCCCCTCTGCGGCCGACGTCGATCCGAGCGGATTCCCGCAAGCCGTGTTCACGGTGGTGGGCAGCAACGCAAGCCCCGCCCGGGCCTCCTACGTCCGCGTGACCGACCCCGTCCCCTGCCCGCCCGGCGCACTGGATGACTGCGTGATGGACGCCGACGACTGGGACGGGGACCCGTTCGCCGGCCGCAGCTACGACCCCACCATCAACCCCTACGAGAACTTCGACATCCTCTCGCTCGGGTTCGCGGCAACCCTGCCGGACGAGATCGACACAGGAGCATCAACCGTCACCCTCTGGCACCGCGCCGCTGATGGCTCTCTCAGCACGACACTCTCCTCGATCGACGCCGCCACTGCTCTGGGCGAAGCCGACCTGGCCGACGTGGTCGGCGTGAGCGTCGTCTGGCAAGACACCTCACCCGAGACCGACGGCGGCAGCATCACCCAAGGCAACGACCTGACCCTCACCGTCACCGCCCGACTCCGAGTCGACGCGCGTAGCACCGGAGCGACCATCACCGCAGAAACCGTGCGCAACATCGCCCAGTCGCAGTCCTACGACCCCGTCATCGCTCCCGACACCGAAGCCGCCGGCTCCACTCCCTACGCAGACGCCGAGGCGACCATCGAACTCCTCGCGGGCGACCTCGACGTGATCGCCGGCAAGACCCTCACCCCCGACACGATCCTCGAAGCCGACGCGTCGACCACGCCAGTGAGAGTGGGGCTGACAGCCGATTCCGGTGCCTCGACGGCACCCACCCAACGAGTCACCATCACCGACGACGACCCAGCCTTCTGGAACGGTGTGCAACTGGCCGACCCGGCCAACCTCACCGCGACGCTGCCGGCAGGCGCCGACGAGATGCGAGTCGATCTGCTCGTAGGCGGGACCTGGATACTGGGCACCTTCGGCCCGACGCCAGAGCTGCCCACCGCGGATGCCACACAGGTGATCGGGGTGCGCGTTGTGTTCCAACGGGCGGATGGGGCCGTGTTCTCCACCACCGCGCCCCCCGCTCCGTGGTCCACCGCGGTCGGGTTCGATGTGACGCTGCTGACCACGCAACGCGACGGCACTCCGCTGCCGTTCCCCGGAACGTTGAACGACACGGCCGATGCGCTGAGTGAACGCACAGACGACTTGTTCGCCGACGCGAGCGATGACGCGGCTGCCGATCTCGCCCTCGACCCCGGCACGCACGCCATCGATGTCGTGAAGACCCAGCCGGGCACCACCCACACGGTCACACCCGGCTCATCGCAACCCTGGCTCATCGCGTTCACCAACACCGGAACCGGGTACCTCACCATCGAGCAGGTGACCGACCTGCTCCCCGAGTACCTGCAATGGGACGGGGTCGACCCCGACTACACCACCGACGGAGACCTCGGCACCGACGTCACCCTCTCGAGCAACGCAACCGGCCGGCTCCTCACGTTCACCTGGCCGGACGGCGAAAATCGGATGGCGCCCGGCGAGACGTTCACCATCACGATCGGCCTGATCCTGCTTCCCGGTCTCGGCGTCGGTGACACCACGACCAACACGTTCGTGGTGAACACCGACTCCGCCCTCGACGGGTGCACGAACACGTCCGGCAACGGTCAGGGGACGGTGCCGCTCCCCGCCGACCAGTGCGGCACAACGAACTTCGTCGGCCCCACACCGGGCGGCGCGCTGTTCGCCCAGAAGGGAGTGCGTGGCGAGATCGACGGAGACCTCGTCGACGGCCAACAACGACCTGGTGACCCTTCCGCCACCTGCCCGGTCGACTCCGAAGGATTCACCCGCCTGCCGTGCGCCGCCTACTCCGTGGTGGGGGCAACAGACGAATGGCGCATCCAGGTGATCAACGCCGGCACCGTCGGATACGACTCGATCACCCTCGTCGACCCGCTGCCGCGGCCCGGTGACCGGATGCTCGCCACCGGCTCCGCCCGCAACTCCCTCTACGAACCGGTGCTGGAACTGGGGTCGCTGATCACCGACCTTCCGGGCGGGGCAACCGGCGCGCTCGAAGTCACCACCACCGCCGACGCCTGCGTCGGGCCCGCCGCGGGCAGTGTATGGCTCACCGACCCGACCTGCGCGACGACCGCCACCTGGGTTCCGCTTGGATCGTTCGCAGGCGACCCGGTACAACTGACCGCCGTCCGCGCGACCATCACGTTCCCCACACCGCTCCCGGCAGGAGGCTCGATCGAGCTGCGGTACCGCACCGTCAACCAGCCCGCGACTGCGGCGCTGCCGAACCTCGCCCCCATCGATGTCCCCGACACGGAACCCGGACTTGCATGGAATCAGGTCGGTGTGACCGCCTTGCTCACCGACGCGACCACACGATCTGTCGCGCCCGTGCAGGCAGGCGTGATGCTGCTGGCCGGCGACCTCGGCGTGCAGAAGGTGGTGGCCGGTGCGACGTCGCTGGCCCCTGATGCGTTCGACTTCCAGGTCGAGTGCACCATCGCCGGCGTCGCCCTCGGCCTGCCCGACGGAGGCGAACTCACCGTCACGACAGCGGCGAACCTGTCCGGCGAGATCCTGGCGATACCCCTCGGCGCCGAATGCACGGTCACCGAGACCGGCGTCCTCGGTACCTTCGGCGAGGCGGCGCGCGACGGCGACGCCGCGACGGTGCAGATCACGACACTGTCCGGGGATGAAGTGCCGGCCACACAGGTCGTGACCGTCACCAACACCTATCTCCCTGTGCCGCCGCCGGACCCGATCGCTCCGACCGGTATCGACTCCGACGCGGCCCGCCTCGCAGTCGCCCTCGCGATGCTGCTGTTGGCAGCGGGTGTATGGCTGGTCGTCATCCGCCGGCCTTCGCGTCGACCAGAAGTACTGCGTGGAGCCTCGGGGCCAGGTCATGCGCGACAGCGATAGCGAGAACTCACCTCCGTCTTCTCCTTCGCGCGCCCGCTCGGTGATCGATGTGATCACTGTGTTCGTGCTGTCGATCACGGCTGTGCTCACCGCCTGGTGCGGGTTCGAGGCCTCCAAGTGGGGCGGCGAGATGTCGATCGCGTTCAGCCAGGCCTCCAGCGCGCGGGTACAGGCGGAGGCAGCCGCCGGAGAAGCCAGAGACGCCCGCCTCTACGACCTCACCATCTACACGCAGTGGGTGCTGGCCGAGCGCGGCGGCGATCAAGAGCTGACCGCGTTCATCGAGGAACGGTTCACCCCGGAGTTCCGCATCGCGTTCGACGCGTGGACCGCCGACGGCCGCAGCGACCGTGGTCCGTTCGTGAGGGACGAATACGTTCCACCCGGCACCGAGGAGGCGGCCGAGCTGAGCGAGGTCGCCGACGAGCGTTTCGCGGCCGCATTGGAGAACAACCAACGCGGCGACAACTACTCGCTCCTCACCGTGCTCTTCGCCCTCGTCCTGTTCCTCACCGCCATGTCCCAACGCAACTTGCAGAGCTGGATCGGTCGCGTCCTCCTGGGCATGGCGATCGCCATCGGCATCCTCGGTCTGATCTTTCTGGCGACGTTCCCGATCAAGATCTGACGCGCTCTGGCTGGATCACGGAACGACGATGTTGAAGGCGGTGTCGCCGGGCTGAAGCACCCCCATCAAGGAGGCGAGCGCGTTCGCGTCACCGGAAGTCTCGATGCCGGGGCTGGCGGTGTCGCCGGCGATGAGCGCCAGCATCCTTGGTTTCGTCAGCGACACTGTCGCTGTGGCGGTGCTCGGGTCTGCCGGCTTCTCCACCGAGATGAGCACGCCGTTGCGGAGAGTGACCCGGAAGGCGCGGTCGGCATCCGTGAAGGTGATGTCGAACGCGAGGTCGAGGTCCCAGGCGCTCGGCCCGTCGACGGAGATCGCGATCGCGTCGAAGAGTTGCTCGATGCTGAGCTGCGCGAGGATGTCGGGCGCGTTGGAGGTCGTCGGGGTGCCGAAGTTCTTCTCCCGCAGCTCGGTCGCGCCCGAGAGGAAGAAGTTGCGCCAGGTGCCGTTCTCGGAGCCGTAGGCGAGCTGCTCGAGGGTGTTCGCGTAGAGCTCCCTCGCCGCCGCGTGATCAGGGTCGGCGAACACCGCGTGATCGAGCAGCGTCGCCGCCCAACGGAAGTCGCCATCTGCATATGCGGTCGATGCCAGTCCCACGACGGCATCGATGCCGCCCATCGCGGCGACGTACCGTTCGGCGAGCGGCTTCGGCGGATGCGGCCACAGGCGGGCAGGGTTGCCGTCGAACCAGCCCATGTACCGCTGGTAGATCGCCTTCACGTTGTGGCTGACGCTGCCGTAGTAGCCGCGGGCGTGCCAGGCGTTCTCCAGGGCGGGCGGGAGTTGGATCTCCTCCGCGATCTCGGCGCCCGTGAGTCCCTGGTTGAGCAGTCGCAGCGTCTGGTCGTGCAGGTACCCGTAGAGGTCCCGCTGGAGCCCGATGAACTCGTGGATCTCATCCGCACCCCAGGTGGGCCAATGGTGCGACGAGAACACCACATCCGCCCGACCACCGAAACGTTCGAGCGCCTCGGTGAGGTAGCCGGACCATCCGTGCGGGTCGCGAACGACCGCGCCGCGGAGCGTGAGCAGGTTGTGCAACGTGTGGGTTGCGTTCTCGGCCATGCAGAGTGCCCGGTACTTCGGGAACAGGAAATGCATCTCAGCTGGAGCCTCGGTGCCCGGGGCCATCTGGAACTCGATCTCCAACCCGTCGACCGTGTGGGTCTGGCCCGTCTTCGAGATCTCGACCGTCGGCACCGCGATGCCGGCCAGACCCGTCGAGGTGGTCTGACCGAGCCCGGCACCGACGGCACCCTTCGGACCACGCGCAAGCGCTGCCCCGTACATGTAGCCGGCACGCCGGGCCATCGCCACCCCCGCGTACACGTTCTCGGCGACCGCCTCCGCAACCAGGTGCTCCGGCGCGATCACCTCGATGCCGCCCGCGAGCTCTTCCTTGCTGGCGATGCCCAGCACGCCACCGAAATGGTCGATGTGGCTGTGCGAGAAGATGATCGCCTTCACGGGCCGGTCGCCACGATGCTCCCGATACAAGGCGAGCGCCGCCCGTGCCGTCTCCTGCGAGATGAGCGGATCGATCACCACCACACCCGTCTCGGTCTCCACGAAGCTCACGTTCGAGAGATCGAAGCCGCGCACCTGGTAGACGCCTTCCACCACCTCGAAGAGCCCGTGCTTGGCAACCAGCATGGACTGCCGCCACAGGCTCGGGTTGACGGTGTCCGGCGCATCACCGTCAAGGAAGTCGTACGCATCCGCATCCCAGACGACCTCACCCGCCTCGTTCCGCACCTGACCCGGCTCGATCGTGCCGAGGAACCCGCGATCAGCGGCCTCGAAGTCCCGAGTGTCGTCGAAGGGGAGCTCGTCCTGGAGAGCCGCCTGCTGGTTCGTGATGGCCTTGGTTGCCTCGTTCTGATTCACGTGTCGCCCCGATCTGGTTGTCTTCGGTGACTCCAGTGTGCGCCATCCCCCCGGCAGCCAACTCGCCCGATCCGGGTGAACTCGCTGGTCGACTTCGTCGACTGAGCTCGCGACGAGTGCAAGTTCAGAGACACACGTGCGAGGGGCGTAGCACGGTCGCCGCCCATCTAGCGTTCGAGGGCCACATGCGCGGAAATGATGTCCTGTTGGGCCCGCTTGAAGGACTGGTCGGTCGGGCCGAGGGCCACGAGCATCCACGCGTGCCACGTCGAACGGGCGTGCCGGTGGCGCAACTGGCTGCCGCGCCTTAAGCGGCGTTGTTCTAGCGTCGCGGCAGGATTTTGACTGCTTTCGCACAGTAGGGCGTTCTGGCCGGCGGGTTGGATGCGATGGTGATTACGGCTACGGCGCCGATCACTTGCCTTCGCTCGAGAATGCTCCACCCGTCCCACGCCTCGGTCGCCGTCTGACTCACTAGCTGTCGGCCGATCAAGGTGCGGAGCCGAGTCCGCACGACGCGTTCCTCAAGTTCGCGAATCTCGGCGCGTATCGGCGCCAGCACTTCTCCGAAGTCGGCGGGCGGCACCGCCGTGCCCTCCTCGACCAGCTCGCGTGCCCGCAAGCGAGCGAGCTGCGCATGAGTAGCCGCGAGCGCCCTGTCACCCTCAGTGAGACGGGTCTGCACGCTGGGTCGGGCGAGCCTTGCGAGCACCCATTTCGTGACCTGCGCGTCGACAAGATCGGTACGTCGGGTGAGGTGCTGTGTGGGGCCGAGGCAACGGTACGCAGGACGCCCGTTCTGCCTACCGGTCGAGACGACGCGTCCGCAGGCTGTGCCGTCCTCCAGCACCTTGCCGCAGGTGGCGATGTGCCCGAGGAGCGATCGCGCAGGGATCGCGCGGTGCTTCGAACGTGCGCGAATGACCCGCCAGGTGATCTCATCCACCATCGGCTCCCAGACTGCGTCCGCGACGATCCTTCCGCCGTAGGCGACCTTTCCCATCTGGCGTGGATTCCAGATCACGCCCGAGACCGCGCCGGCGGTCCACGGCTGTTCAAATGCGTTGCGGAATCCGGCACGATTCCACCTGTTGGCGATCTCGACGAAGTCTGAGCCGACAATCAGGGCGTCGTATGCCTCGCGGAGGGCGGCAGCTTCCGCCGGCCGATGCGTGATGCCATCAAGTTCGTAGCCAAAGGGGCGCAGCCTGAGCCTTGCGGTGGACGGAAGTCCACGCTCCCTGCGATCCCTGGAGGCGGCCTTCATCCTCGCCGCCTTCTGCTCACCCTCGTACTGCGACCACGTAGCGATGGTGCGAGCGACCGCTCGTCCAGCCGGACTCGCGAGATCAAGACTCCCCGACATCACCGTGTAAATCGGCACATCGAACTCGATGACTCACTCCAGGTCCTTCGTGAGCCGGAGCAGTCGATCTTGGTGCCAGACGATGACAGCGCTGGGTCGCATGGTCATCAGGCGCTCGAACTGTGGTCGCCGCCTCCCATCTGTCGCGGAGATGTCATTGTCGATCAGCTCCTCGGTTACCTCGAGCCCCAGACGGGCGGCGAGTTCACGGCATTCCTTCACCTGCCGAGTGACGCCGGACTCCATAGCTGTCGGGTCGCTGCTGATGCGTGCATATATGACGGCATTCACGGGGTCTCCTCGGTGCGGTTGGTCGTGCTTCGGCTAGAGCGGCCAGTGACGCCGGGCCGCGTGGCGTTCATCGTCCTCCGTCGAACCGAGCCATTAGTCCGCTGTTGTGGGTTCCGACGGCCGTTCCCTACCCGGACACCCTCGGAGCGCCGGGGACCGCCTGCTGCGACGAGGCCCGAAGCATCCCCTCTGGGTGGTCCGGCGGCTGTCCCACCGACGGCACTCCTGATGAGGCATTTCCTGGAGACCGGGCGACCTGTCGGTGCTTAGGGAGATGCTGCAGCGGTGTCCACTCGCGAGCACCAACCTCCGGGCTCTGCAGGTCGTTTCGCGACGCCCGCCCCGGGATGGCGACGCGTTGGGCTGAAGACAGGTTGTCGTCGCCACCGCCTAGGCTCCAGCGCATGTTGACCCGCCTTGAGTTGCGCGAGCCCGCCACCGGTGAGGTGCTTCTTGTCTCCGACACGGACGGCGACAGCCTGTGGTCACGGGTGATCGCGCACGCGGTCCGGCTGACCGGTATCGACACGGTGGTTCACCTTGGCGATTCCCGGGGAGGCTCCGCACGCCTAGCCCGCGAGCGTTGGGCCGACCTGGGAAGACGGGTCGGCGACGCAGGAGGCACGATCTATTGGCTTGCCGGGAACCACTGTCACCCGCTCAGCGACCTCGTCCCCGACGGAAAGGACCACGAGTTGCGGAAGGCTCCGTGGAAGAGCACTTACTTGCTGCCGAGGACCAGTACGTGGACATGGCATGGGCGAAGGTGGCTTGCGGTCCAGGGGGCGGTGAGTCTCGACTGGCCGACAAGAGAAGCACGCGGCTTCAGCGCTGAAGCGGAGATCACGTCCGAGGAAGAAGCGACGCAGATCATTGAGTCCGGCGTCCAAGCGGACGTGCTGATCTCGCACGACGCGCCCTGGCAGCCGGCGACGGCTGGAACGATCTCTGCCCGCACCAACAACCGGATGGGATTCTCCCGGACCCTCCTCGAGGCATCCCGCGTACATAGCGAACGCCTGAGCCGCATCTACCGTGCGGTAGGCGAACCGAAAGTCGTCGCCCACGGACACATGCACCTTGGCGGTATCGAGCGGCGCGACGGCACAACGGTGGTCAGCGTCGGCGCGAAGTTCGGCGGCGTCTCGATCGTCAGGGTCGACCTGAGCTCACTCGCCATGGAGGCAGTTCCTTGGAGCCCCGAATAGACCTCGTCGACCAGGCTGCGCGAAGCTACGGCTCAGTGGCGTCGCTGTTCTCTGATGTCGTTCGCTACATTCGGATGTCGCCCGGAAGGAAGCGCTTCCCCGGCTTGCCCCGGAGCGGGGAGCAACTCGCTAGGCAATCCGAGTCGGAGATGGACTCTCAGGTCCGGGGCCTTCTTCGACGCCCTGCGGCGTCCGGGATGCTCTGCAGAAAGCAGCACCTCTGGGTGGGCGCGCGATCCTCGCGCTGAGTATCCGATCGTGCATAGCTGCCGTTCATGGAGCACGTCGACAGGGACGCGTCATGCGCCATTTTGCATGCGCAAGGGACAGATACCGGGAGCGCGTCATCAAGGGAGGTTCCGCCGATCGACTCCGCAGGCGTCACACTGGTCGCATGAGCGAGAGCGTCGCCGAACATCTGGATCGCTTGACCGTCGATGAGATCGCTGAGATGCCGGTGGATCGACTCGCATTGATGGTTCTCGCCCATGCGGAGTCAACGAACGCATGGAACTGGCGAAACTGGATCCTCGAGTGGCAAGAACGGCGGCGCGCCAGAGACTACGACCCGGCGACTCTTGCCGTCGCCGAGGCATGGGGGTGGCTTTTCACGCGCTCGCTTGTCGGCCCGGGGCCACAATCGAACTACGACCTCCATGGGGTGAACATCACCCGTGCGGGACAGGAGGCGCTGGCGCGAGGAGTCGAGTTCGTGCGAGCAACGATTCGCCTCGATGTTGAGCTGTCAGTGGTCCTTGAGCATCGGGTCAGGCCACAGTTCCTGCTCGGCGACTACGAGCTCGCGGCGCTCTCGGCCATGCGTGAGGTCGAGATCGCGGTGCGCACCAAGGCGGGACTCGGCACCGACCTTCTGGGCGTCAAGTTGATGCGTGCCGCGTTCGGGACCGATCAACCGCTCTGGAATGCTGATCTCGACGCAGGAGAGTCAGTCGCACAGATGGACCTGTTCGCGGGCGCCATCGGTCTATTCAAGAACCCGCCGTCGCACCGACGGGTCGACTACTCGAATCCGACGGAGGCGGCCGAGGTAGTCATCCTTGCTGACCTACTCCTGCGGTTGCTGGAAAGGCTCTAGGCGCCTCGTGCTCGACAACCCGCGAGACCCATCGAAACGACCGAGGCCATGATCGCCGACTCCGTCCCCTGGCGCGAGCAGCTCCGTTCCATCGCTATTGCGCTGCGCCGGCGGAGTCATCAGAAGCGATGGACCGAGCGCACCTACTTCCTGGTGGAGCGGGATCTGATGTTCGGCGCGTATGCGGTCCGACGCCTGATCGAATCCAACAAGACCTCCTCGCGGCTAGCCAAGCGGCACATTTCCGTCAAGGCGTACGACCTCGTAGGCCGGATCCCGATGTCACTCGACCGCAGCGATCTCGCTCATTTCTACGACCTCGACCATGGGCGGCGGGCCGAGCTCGACGTCGGCGCACTCTGCAACCAACTCATACACACCTTTCTCTTCCAGATGTGGGACGAAGACGATGGGTCAACGACAGTGGCCTTTGCGTCCGATCGGGCGCGTAGCGCGTTGCTGTACAGCGCATCGCTCGATCGCATCGCGGAGCTCTTCGACTACGTCGGACGAGAGGAGGTGGTCCGAATGCGGGGAACGATGCGCGTGGGCCTGCAGACATGGGATCGAGTGTCGAATCACGACCTCGTGGAGTCGGGCGCTGCTAGGTACGTCGACGAATCGCGGATCGAGACTGACTGGGTCGGGCCCGACGCTCAGGAGGTGCACGGGGCTCAGTAGGTCCCCGAGGAGGGGAGGACGGCCGACGACCACACCCACGCCTTGTCGACGCGCTGCTCATCGACTCGCCACCGGATCGCGGCCGCGCGAGGCGTCCATGCGCAGACTTCCGCTTCGACGAGCACCGCGTTGCCTGCGTACCTCACCCAAGCGCGGCACGGTCGCGCTCGGGGCGGGATCGTGCGGTCCAGGTGAGCTAGGTCGAGCTCACGTTCGGAGAGAGTCTCCGGGGTCGAGTCACGCGCCAATGTCTGGAGGATGCGGGTGGCGGCAAGGTTGTCGTAGTGGTCCGAGTACCGCTTGTTGGTGCCGATGGTCGTGCTCCGGGTCGAGCAGCCGGCCTCTGCGGGAAGGGTTGAGCCGCGCGGACCTCGATGTTCATCGTCTTGCCGCGCGGCTCTCTGCGATCGTAGCTGCGTCCGCAGACACCCCGGCGGCTCTACTCCTGCCTCAGCCGCCGCTCGACGATTACGACCGGCCCGTAGATCGGCGCCGCGACGCGCGTGCACATCAACGTGGCATAGGGGTTGAGCGGAACGTCATCGAGGCACGCGCCAGAGTCGTGAACGTAGGCGTCGGCGAACTCGTGGAACCAGGCGAGGCGCTCGGCCCCTCCCCCGATTGCTGCCTGAATCTGCCGGACCTGGTTGGGCCAGTCGCCGGACAGGTGCAGTTCGGCGGTCGTGCCATCGACGTCGAGCCGAAGTGCGGTGTGGTTGAGTGATGACATCTGATGCTTCCAATCCTGGGCATTTCGCCCCCCGTGTTGTCCTTCACCTGCTATATGCCGAGGCCGCCGTACCGGTTGCAGGTTGGAGCCAAGGCACCGATGTTGTCGGCGCTATGCAGAACGAGTGATCGTTTGCGCGGGCAGGGTCGAGGTTCGACCGTCGTGCGCGTAGGCAATCGCGGGCCCGGGGTCGGATGGAGGGACCAGGATCACCTCGATGCCCACCGAACCCTTAGGTACCGACGAGCCCACCCCGATGGAGCGATACCTTGTGACCTCACGCCTGCGGGATGTCGCAGCTCGCCTCACGGCGGAATACGCCTTCCGCGATCGTCTTGGGGATCGCGATGCCCTACCTGCCCTCCTATTGATGCGACGCCGCGTCCTTGAGGTGGACCCATCCAACTTCGAGGCACAACGCGCATTAACCCGAGACATCGCTGCGGAATGGCTCAGATTACGGAGCGAGCGTGGGTTCTGAGCCCAACGACGATCACCGGGTCGTCGACCGGTGGCTCGTATGGTGCGACGACTGGTAGACCACCTGGGACTGTCGATGAGCAGCCGCTGTCGACCGTCGCACAGGCTGAGCTCTATCTAATGGCCGTGAGGTCCCGCAAGCCGGGCGGGTGATGCTGACCCAAGCCGAAGCGGGAATCATGGTCCCGCCCCGATTCGTTCTCGACTGACATCGCGATGTTGCCGACGTGCGAGCTCAACTCCTAGGCGGCGAGCAGAGTGCTCGGCGAGCCAAGCCGGAGATACACCTGCAAGGCACTCGCGTTCTCCTCAACACCCCAAAGCTTCGCGGCGACAGTGCCAACAACCCCCTGTTGAGCGAGGGGAATCAGCACTGATTGGTAGGCGGGTGCGACCTTCGCGCTCAGGTATCCAACGGTGTATCGCTGCCCTTCATGGAGCACGTCGATGCGGACCGCGTTCGGATCGTGTGCGTTCGTCGGCTCCGGGATAAGGGCGGCCGTGATCTGGTCACGTTCTTGGACGGTCGAGCTGAGCCAGCGAAGAGTGTCCTGGTAGTACTCCTCCCCAACGACAGCGACATCCCCATCACCTCCGAGACGAACATAACCACCGGCTGAAGCTTGCGTGTTGGTGGGGGCTTCGCCGATCAGGGTGCGCTTCGGTGCCCTGTGCCAGACGACGACGAGAGCAGCAACTGCCCCGAGAAGAATGAGTGGGCCGACAGCGGGAATAGCACCGAGCAGCAGGGCGACGACGACGCCAACGGTCCAGAAGCCCCATCCGGGCATTCCGAGCGGCCGACGAACGTCCCGGGGCCCCGAGACGACGCCGGAGGTCGTTACGACCGCTGCCGCCTTCGCCGGCGCGCCCTTGCGCCGAGTTCCGGACGACCCCGTCGGGATGTTGTAAGAGACGCCCTTAGCTACGTTCACGGTCGCGCCACGACGAGAGTTGACCGTCACCTTGCCGACTTTGGCGGATGTCGAGACGCCGCTCTTCGACACGTTGATCGTGAGACCCTTCGCGACCCTGATCCGCCGATTGACCCTGAATCCCACCATGCCTGGAACTTAGCGGGGTCGAGGTAGCGGTGGAAGTAACGTCACTGCCCCAGACGTAGGCACACTTCTGCCACCCCTTAGCGGCGTGCAGCCGCCGCACGACGCCGCCGCACCCGAGGTCGACCGTGCGAACGGGCCCGCTATTCCGTTGACGGGGCAGAGAGGTGCGCGAGGTCGAGTTCTGCAGACGCGAGGTACTGCATCAAGGTGAACTCTTCCTCGCTGGCGACCTGGCCGACGACACTAGCCAATGCTGTCTGGACCGAGACGTCGCTCGCATAGCGCGCCGCGGGCCGGCAGGTTGCGGCGAGTGCGTCAGCCAGTGATCTCCAAAGCAAGTCTCTGTCGGCGCCGCCGGGCCTCGGTCCGTCAGCAGGAAAGAGTCGCCCACAGAGATCGGAGATGGATCGACCTCCCGCGACCCACGACGTCAGCTCGTCACTCGGCTCGCCGACCCCATCCGGACCCAACAAGGGCAGCTCGCCAGCGTTGAGAACTATGTGCAGTGTGATGTCCACGCCCGGGGGAACCCATTGCGGCGCTTCGATGCGGAACTGACGCACCACCTCGAGAACAGGGAAGAAGCGACTGAGCGGCCGGTCGTACTTCTTCTGAACTAGTTCTGACAGCGGATCGAACCACGGGACCAGCTCATCAGGAAGAGCTAGGCGCGAGAATCTGCGACCGACTCCGCGCGCGAAGACACGCTGTACCTCCCAGTCAGTGGGATCGATGGACGACCGTACGGTGACATCGGCGAGGCCATTCTTCGTCAGGGTGGCGATTAGTTCGAGGTCAGCAAAGAGGTCGCTGGTCTTCGAAATCGGGACATAGCGAGGGTGCTTGCCGTCGTGCGCGGCCGCGGCCAACTCGCCAGCCAGTTGGGCCACGAGGGCCACTGCGACATGTGGTCTCCCGTTGGTTCGCACGATGTCGCAGGTCTGCGAGATGAGCACCGCGCCATGCTCCGAGTCGAAACGGATGCCTTCGACGTCGATAGAACTCACGTCAAGGATGTCCCCTTGACGAAGGAGCGCGCACTTTTCGGCTGCGGCATCCTCCACAGTCATGGCGATCGTCCGCTACTGCTGTCCGAGCAGGGCAGCTTTGGACGCGGACTGTGGATGAACTTCAGCGCTCGACGTTGCCACGACCCTCCGGAAGGCGTCGATGGGACTGACACCGTCCGGACCAGCGGCGAAGAGGGCCGCCTTGCGCGCGTCTGCGGAATCGCCAGGCAAGTTCCCGACCAACCGGTTGAATCGGCCCAGGAGTTCAATGTTGTGGGCGCTAAGGTTGCCGCCGGCCATCCAGTGGTGAACCGCTCGTCGCGAGACTCCGAAAACACGGGCGATTTGATCCCACGTGAGTCCTGATTCGTCGCGTACAGACTGAAGCAGCGTCGCGGGCGTCAGGACGTCCCGCGAAATGGGCGGAGCAACCACTCGCTCCGGCGTGCGGGTTGTCGTTGAGGATCGCGCCCAGTCCGGAATCGCAAGGTTGATGGGCGCGACCAAGATCGCGGCAGACGTCATCGCAGCGGCGCCGACGAGGATAAGGGTCGGTGGCACTACCGACACGCGCGTCACCGCGTCGACAGCGTTGTCGACGCTCCCTCCAGTGCGGGCGGTGGGCTCAACGATGAGAGTCACGGTGCCCTCCGAATCGCTCGATGAAGGGGTCCTTCACGGCCCACCTGAAGAAGTCGTATGCCATGGAAGATAGCTCACGAACTTGAGCAATCAACTCCGCCACCTCGAACGGAGTTCTCGTGTCGCGGAAAGCGTCAAGGTCGAGCACCCAGCACTTCAGGTCGATGGGCGGCATGTTTGGGTCGTGCGTCGAGTTCGGGGGGAGGAACCCCCATTTCGCTCCGAGTTTTCCCGACGGCCCGTTGAAGAGCGAATCGCTCATCGAGTGAAGAAGTTCGATCGACCCAGACACCGGTATAGCGCCAGCGCCTCGCACACTGTCGTGCACCAGCCTTGGCAGCTCCTCATACGTCGCCGGGTCCGAGATTCGGTTGAGGTAGCGCCACCCAATACGGTTCGCGCTCGTCAGTTGCGCCGAACGCTGAACCGCCTCCAGTACCCGCTCCAGTCGCGCGATCATGTCATCGCGCGAGGTATAGGCTCCCCGATTTTCAAGAGTGACGAACACGGGGGTGAAGTGGACGGCCCATACTTCGTCGGCTGAAATCAACTGTCGATTCGGGGGGACCGTAGCCGGTCGGGGCAACCCACTAGCTGGGTCGATCTCAAGGCTGATGGTCTGCTGCGTAGCGCGCGTCGGGTACTCACTCGCAAGCACGATCGCTACTTCGTCGGCGATCTTCGCGAACGATGTCGTGAGAAGCGTTTGCTCAGCCCAAGACACCTGGCAAAGAACTCGCACCAATGGCGCGTTGGCGAGCGGGACCTCCTGGGTTCCGCCCGCGTCGAAGGGTCCGTCGGAGGGAGTGGTCACGCTTCACACGATACTTCACACTCCCGAGAGGTGGCCTAGCCCAGTTCGGGTGAGTCTGGCTGTGCCACGAACGTCAGTCCGCGTGGCGCTGGCACCAATCCATTTAGCTGTTCCAGTCGGCTCGCCCTCCCGGCACTTTGGGCACCGCCCCTCCGCGCTTGGCGGCGTAGCCACACTCCGAGCCGGCGCTCCTCTGCTTCAGTCGCGTGATGACTCGGCCACCTTCCGAACGCCTCTACGAAGTCGGCGGCGGCGTAGAACGACTCTTCCCAACTCTCCTCACGTGGATCCCAAGCGAACCCCGGCAGCTCGCCAAGGCGCTCGCGCTGGAAAGCGCAGAGGGAGTAGCGATCGCGACGCTGCCGACGTACCCAGTGGCCGAGGCTCCGTTCGGTCTTGTCGTCGCTTACCGGGCTCGGGAGACGATTGTGCGCGCCAATCCAGTCGCGTAGATCACGTGCGCGTCGAAGCCAAGTGCGAACGCGTACGCTGCCCGCCTCCGTTCCGCACTCGCTCCGGAGGTACGTCAGCGACCTCTCTTCGTCGATAGTTCGAGCCCTCGGGGCCTTGCGCTCGAGTTCGGACCATCGGGGTGATCTTGCGGTAGGAGGTTGCACCCCCGGGATATGCGCGGCAAACGCCAGCGATGGGACACTTTCGGCCCCTTTCCGCTGGCGGCGCGAATATCTTCCGATCCGTCCTCAAGCGGAAGGAGCAGGAATGGATGAGATGAAAAGCGCGGTGCAGCGGATCGGGACAGTCGAGGTGCGCACCGCAGCGGGCACGATTTACGTCATCGACTGGAACCGGATGTGTCTCAGTCGCACAGCGGCCGCGACCCCTTCGGCCCAGGAGGGTCTCGAGTCGGTAAGTCTGAGGCGCGACGGCGGCTGGATTAAGATCCTCGAAGTCCTGCACCTCGAAATCGGGGAGCGAGCGGTGCTAGTCCTGGAGCCGCTCGGGGATCCGAGGTCAGTGGTCTACACGACGCGCACCACTACTCCAGTGCTGTGGATCCGAACGGTCGGGGCGGCGGCATGAGCCTCGCCCAGGTGAGCACAGTGCAGATGGATCTGCTGCCGACGATCGACGAGGCAACCTTCAACCCACTTCGGTGGCGCACTCCCGACGAGGTGGGCGAGCTTCTCGCCCTGGCCGACCTGCCGTCGCTAATCGCCAAGATTGGCTCGTCGCCCGAGTGGGTGTGGCTGATCATTGCGCATCGCGGATCGGGCCGCCCCTGGGCGCAACTCTGCGGCCATGCGTCTCGCGGGCTACTGGTCGAAGTCGGATTCGACGACTGGTCCCACATCATCGCGCCCGAAGGAGCGCGCGCTTGGCCCCGCCACGACGTCGGAACCTTCGACTGGAGCTACTACGCGTGCCGAGACGAGCTACACACGATCGGCAGCGCGTTCGGCGCCATCGCCGACTGGATGCTCGACGCCGAGGTCGCGAACGACTACGAACTGCGCAATGTCAATGACCGACGTGCTGCGTGGAGGAGGTGATCCGTGAGCGACGTCAGCCAGAGACTCGCGGCCCGAACACACCGCCGAGCAAGACTTCGGCGAGCGCAACGTCTTCGAATCGCATGATGATGTCGCCGCGCAACATCTTGACTGTTCGGTCGTACGACGGCGTGTCGGAACGAGAGGCGTACGCCTTTACGGTGACGTTGCGCTCACGCATCGCCCGCCGGATGCGGAGGGCCCAATCGTGCTGCATACGCGCTGCAACCGACCGCGCCCGATCCGTGGTCGATAGACCTTCAAGAGGTCGCCAGCGAATCTCGTCGACCCGACCGAAGTAGGGACCGCCGTCCGCCGCAAAGTCACGCGGTCGATACCGAGGGTCGCTCATTCGAAGATTCTAATAGACCTACTCAAGAACGGCATAGGCATTCACAGTGTCTATACGACTCATTTTCGACCGCATAGGCGCAACCGACCTCGGGAGGGGAGGCATAGACCGGCATGACCCAATCGACACACCCCGGCGCCGGGATCCGATGGATCGACGCCGACGGCACCGAGCACCTCGAGAATGCCTCGCCACATCTGCTGGATCGCGAGCTCTATCTCGCGAGCACAGTTCGCCGACCGAAGAGCTACGTCCAGCAGCGGAACTACCACGGCTACTACTTCATGGCAGCGACCGGACGGCATGCCTGGTTCGAGTCCCTGCTGGAGGAGAGCCGGCTCGCGATGCTCGACATGCGAGGAGATGTGGTTGCACTCGCGACTCAGCCGATGCAGATGCTCTTTCGCGATGGATCACACGCGTACCCAGACTTCCTTGCACTCCATGGCGATCGAACCCAGACGGTCTTCGAGGTGAAGCCGAGCAGAAAGGTCGACGCTCACCTCGAGAAGTTCGCCAAGACCAAGGCAATCTGCGACCTCGTCGGATGGGGTTTCCAGGTGCTTCCTGAACTCACCCCGTCAATCCAGCGCAACGTCGACTACCTGCGGCAGTTCAAGCATTTCAAGTGGCGACCAGCGCAGGCGCGAGTCGACCTGTTGATGGCCGACCTGGACCTCCCGATGACATTCGTGGAGGCTGCATATCGGCTTCGCCCCGACTCTCTCCCGCACGGGCGCAGCGGCGTACTGCACCTCATCTGGAGCGGTGAGCTGAGTGTAGAGCTGAGCGAGATCCTCTCCGATTCCAGCCCGATCGAAAGAGCTAACGATGAGAACCGTTGAGGTCGGCGAGACCGTCACACTCGATGCGACGACCTACGACGTGATTGGCGGGATGGGCGGCGCGGTCCGACTCAGGGATACCTTCACGGGCCAAGTCACCGAGGTCGCCGGCATGGAACTAGCTCAGCACCTACCCGCGACTGCAGGGGCAGACCCTCGGGAGCGGCTTCAGCCGAGCATCCTGGATTCGCTCACCAAGTCTCAAAGGGCGACGCTTCGCTTCTGGCGCGAGCACATCGAAGAACTCCTCTCCGGAAGCCATCCTCGCCTCGGCGACCGGCCGGACTACGCACTTGATCGTCCCGTCGAGTCGAGGGTTCTAGCAAAGGTCGCCGAACTCAAGCTGCAGGGAGTTCGCGGAGGTTCGCGCGCTGCGCTATACCGCAAGATGGGCGAGTACGAGCGCTCCGGGCCTCTCGGGCTGGTCGACGCGCGGTGGCTTCGCACATACGGACACTTCAGCAACGTGGACGAACTCGCCCTGGAAGCGCTCCTAGAGGCGCGTGCGCAGCTCAAAGGAAAGTCCACCCGAACCAAGTCGGCGGTGATCACCGAGATGCGCCGACAGCTTGTTCGCGATCACGGTACGGACTGCATGGCCCCCAGCGACGCCAGCATCTACAGATACCTCAAGACCATGGACGGCGACTACCTCCACCGCGACGCGAAGGCCCACCGCACGAACGCAAACCGACCCACTCGGCACCTCGCGAAGAACGCTCAGCGGACCCCGGGCGCGCAGATGCAGATGGACTCCACGCCGTGGGACATCTTCGTACGCCACAACGGGAAGGTCGTCCGCGTCACGCTGACGATCCTGTTCGATGTTGCCTCGCGCAGCATCGTTGGGTTCGACATCGTTCCGAATGCAGCGACAGGCGCAGATCACTCCGCAACTGTCGTGCGTGCGATCGCGCCAGACGAAGTCCTGCCGTCGAACGCCGACCTGCGTCAAGCCATCCGGTCAACACTCCCCAAGGGCATCACGCTGCATAGCGACGAGGTGCTCGGGCATATCCAGAACGCCCGCCCCTGGGTCTACCCGCGAACCATCACCATCGACAACGGCGCGGACTTCCGCAGTGACGTCTTCCTCTCGACCATGCAACAGCTCGGCATCGACGTTCGCATGGCAGCGCCGGGCACTCCCACCGACAAGGCTGGCGTCGAGCGGATGTTCCGCAGCATCAACACGATGTTCCTGCAACACCTTCCCGGGTACGCGGGACGGTCACCTCAGCACCGCGGCAAGGACATCGACCAGGAAGAGCTCCTCAATCTGTACGCCCTCCGGGAGCTGTTCGACGAGTGGCGTCGGGTCGTCTGGCAGAACCGACCCCACCGCGCTCTCGTGGACAACCCCGTGGATAGCCAGCCTATGTCCCCCAACGCCTACCTTCGGCGAGCCGCTGAGGTGACCAGCACGCTCAACCTCGGACTGACAAAGGCGGAGTACATCGCGTTGATGCCTTCGCAGTATCGGCGGGTGCAAGCCACCGGAGTGCAGATCGGCAATCGCATCTACGACTCGCCCGACCTGCAGCCGCTTCGAGGCGCCCGCTCCGAGATCGCGTCGAAGAAGGGGAAGTGGGAGACGAAGATCGACCCTCACAACCCCCTGGTCATCTGGGTCCACGGCCCGAGCGACTGGATCGAGTGCTTCGACAGGAACGCATCGATGATCAACCAGCCGTTCGCGGACACCTACTCGCGTAGTGCCGTTACTGACACCAACGTTCCCAACGACGTCCCCAATCCCCCGGCGGCTCCCGCCAAGACGCTCAAGGGAACGCTGGTCATCACCGATCACATCCAGAGAGTGCCTCTCGAGTGGGAGACACCCATCGAAATGACCACCTTCTCTACCCAGGAGTACAGACCATGATCCACTTCCATGACCTCGACCGTCCCCCGTCTCTCCACCGTCACGAGGACCTGGCCCGGTATCTCGCAAGTGGACCGAACCGACCTCACCTGGTGAGTTCAGTCGAACTCGCCGAAATGAGCGAAACGGAGCGCAACACGTACGACCGGCAGCGCGTCATATACCTCAGCGGTGGGATCGTGCTGAACACGCCGGATCTCATCGCCGCCCAGAAGCTGCTGGTGAGCACCTTCGCTCAGAACGCCGGCCGCAACTCCGGCCACGCGGGGCTGATGATCACTGGCCCATCGACGATCGGCAAGACGACGACCGCGAAGGCGCTCATGCGATTCGTCCACGACCAGTACGTGCGCCAGGTGGCGCCTTCGGGGATGAACAACCGAATCCCCGTCATGTATGTGGAGGTGCCCGCCGGCAGCACTGCCAAACTGCTCATGCGTACGTTCGCGGAGTTCCTCGGTCTGAGCATCCGGTCGGGTGAATCGACGGGCGCTATCCGTGCTCGCGTGGTGAGCGCCCTTACCGCCGCCCGCACTCAACTCATCGTGGTAGATGAAGTACACAACCTCGCAGGCCGCACCGCCGGCATCGGGGAGAGCGTGGATCTCCTCAAGGGCCTCCACAATGACGTCCCCGCCACCTTCCTCTACGCCGGCATCGACCTCACCCGCGGTGAACTCATGGAAGGACCGCGCGGTCGACAGATCGCCGGGAGGTTCGCCACCCTCCAGCTCAATCCTCTCCACCACGGTGTCGAGGCTGACCGCCGAACTTGGGGAGGTCTGATCAACGCGTTCGAAAAGGAACTCCTTCTATCCGAGCATGTGCTGGGAACGCTGGCCCGCGAGGCACGCTATCTGTGGGAACGAACGGGGGGATCCATCGGGAGCCTCGGTCGTCTACTCACCGGCGCTGCCATCGAGGCCATCACCAACCCCAACCTCCGAGAGACGATCAACCGTGAACTGCTCGAGGGCGGGCGCATCGACCACCACGCGGAAGACGCTTTCGGCAGGGGCCTCTGGGTCGAGAGTTTCGCATGACCGAAGTACGCCCGTTCGCTTTTGCAGTTCGTCCCTGTCACTTCGAGACCGTCGAGAGCTACAGCAGTCGCGTTCTCGCGGCCAACTTCGAAGACCTGAACTACCGCAGTCGTTTGCTTGGCGAACTGGGACTACCCCGAGCCTCTGTCGAAGCCTGGGTCAACGTGTTGACCCGCAAGACCGCGCGCGATCTCCACCTTCTCGGACCCATCACCACGGTCAGCCACCCCGATGGTGCTACCTGCGATCGCTGCACTGACGTCCTTCCGCCTCGACGAATGTGCCTGCTCTGCGCTCGCGGCGCAGACGTCACCCAGCGACCCCACTTCAGCTCGCCCGTTTGCGCCAAGCACAGGCGCTGGATCGGCCTTGGCACCTCAGACTCGGCTCAACACACGGTTGCGAGCGAGCAGCGAGAAGCGGACAAGACCTTCAGAAAGCTCGCCCGCGCTAGGCGACTAGATGCGCCGTTCTACGTCGCCCTAGTCGCGATGCTCCTTCGCGACCGTCCAACAGAGAGTGAGTATCTGGTGTTTCCACTCGCCATGCAGGTCGCGACGATCGTCACAGCGCCTTCATTGCTGCGTCAGATCCTGGACCCTGGGGCCAACTACGCAGCATCATTCGCGACCCTGGTCGAGCGCCTCGAATCCATCCAGACGAATACTCGGTCCCTGGCCCGAGGGATCTGGCTGCTCCTCTGGACGACCGCCGCCGCCGTGAACATTCGGGCTCAGGGAGGGAGCCTGGTGCGCGGCTCGGTCCATGACTTCCCCGTCTCGGGTGCCTTGCTCGAGGAGGTTGCACAGCGAACGCTCGCGGCCAGCGCCTTTCGTGACTACCTCCTTGCCAGTGGCGATGACATCCAGGCGGCCCACGCCTTCCACGCGACAAGCCATCAGCTCCCCACTGCACACCAACCGGCGCCCGCGTGGACAGTCTGCGACGCCGACCACCGCTACCTAGTCACAGCGGAAGCTGACTGGTGCCCCGTCTGCGCGCTGCGCCCCTCCGACCGCGGCCGCTGCCTCGAGGAAGTGGCTCCCCACCTCGTCGGTGAACTCGATTACGAACTGAACCGTGGCCTGACTGCCGCCCACATCGCTTCCTCATCATCGAAGAAGGTCTGGTGGCGTTGCCCGAAGGACCACCGCTACCCGGCCACGCCCAACAACCGCACGCTCAATCGACAGAGCTGCCCAGTGTGCCTCAACCGATCCATCCAGACCGGAGCGAACGACCTCCTCACACTGCGGCCCGCAATCGCCGCCCAGTGGCATCCAGCGAACCCCGGTTTGCCTTCAACTCGAGGACTCAGCGAGTCGGCGCCGCTTCTCTGGATCTGCGCGGACGGGCACATCGAGGAGATGTCGATCATGAAGCGGGTCGCCCGAGGCTGCACTCCTTGTGACGCCGCCAGAAAAGTTGCCGAACGCTCGATCGACCAGACCCACCCATCGATCTGCCGCGAGTGGCACCCGACGAAGAACGACTGGCATCGGCCCGAACAGTTCACCGCAGGCTCACACCACACGGCCTTCTGGCGCTGCTCGAACGGGCACACCTTCCCGCAGCGCATCGACCGTCGGGCACTCGGTGCGGGCTGCAAATACTGCGCCGGGCGCGCACTCCTTCGAGGTTTCAACGACTTCGCGACAACCGATCCCGACCTCGCCGTCGAGTGGCACCCCACCAAGAACGTGCTCGAAGCGAGCGACACCATGTCACCCAACCGGCCCTTCTGGTGGCGCTGCCGAGTTGGTGCACACGATCACCACCAGACGATCACCCATCGTCGGGTGTCCGGCGGATGTCCTCTCTGCCCAATCGGCCAACGAGCTCGCCCGCGGACGTAGGTCCGCCAACCAGCCAGGGCAGGACCTTCTTGGTCCTGCCCTTTCCCTATGCCGCTGCCGAAAGTTGTCTCATTTGCAATGAGAATCCCCGGTCAAGGTCGATTTGCGAGATCCCCCCTCTTCCGGCGGTCTCGTTTGAGACTTCGACTCATCTAGCTTGCGAACTCACACTGGCGGTGACCACCGGTCGCCGGCAGGGCATTCGTGTGTCAGCGAATCGAACCCCTGGGTGGGCCCACGCCGCCGGAGGCTCCGCGCGCCGCGCAGCGGCGGGTGGAGGGGCGGTGGGGACGATTCCCGTCATCCCCTCCAATGCCCTGGCGGTGACCACCGGTCGCCGGCAGGGTATTCGTGTGTCACTCCCGCGGAGCGGGTCCCGTGGATTCGCGCACAACGAGCTCCGGCTGGAAGAGGTACTCGGTGCGTGAGGCGAAGATGTTGTTCATCTCGCCCACGAAGGCGTCGGCGATCGCGACGCCCATCGCCGCGACCGGCTGGCGGATCGTGGTCAGCGGGGGCCAGGAGTGCTTCGCGATCGCCGAGTCGTCGAATCCGATCACGGACAGATCGGTCGGCACCTTGAGGCCCTGGCGCCGCGCCTCCGCGAGCACACCGACCGCGATCAGGTCGCTGGCGCAGATGATGGCCGTGCATCCGGCAGCGATCAGGGCGCGCCCGGCGCTCAGGCCGCCGTCGTCCGTGTAGAGCGACTGCTCGATGGCGATCTCGGCATCCGCCCCGATCACCTCGGCGACCGCCTCGCGGAAGCCGTCGGCCTTGCGCTGAGCGGGCACGAACGACTCGGAACCGTTGGCGAGCCCGATGCGGCGGTGCCCGAGGGTGGCGAGGTGGCGAACGGCGAGCGACATCGCGCTGAGGTCGTCGATGGAGAAGAACGGGGCGTCGAAGCCGGCGCGGTATCCGTTCACGAACGCCAGCGGCAGCCCGAGGTCGCGAAGCTGCTGGTAGCGGGTCATCGGGTGCGTCGAGTCGGCGTGGCCACCCGAGACGAACACGATGCCCGAGACGCCCGCCTCGATGAAGATGTCGATGTACTCGTCTTCGCTGAGACCGCCCTCGCTCTGGGAGCCGACGAGCGGCGTGAATCCGCGGCGCGAGAAGTTCGGGCCGAGGGCCTGCGCGAGCGCGGGGAAGACCGGATTGATCAGTTCGGGCAGCAGCACCCCGACGGGTCGGCCGGTGCGGTGGCGCAGCCGCGGCGGGCGCTCGTACCCGAGGAGGTCGAGGGCGGTGAGCACCGCCTGCCGCTTGCTCTGAACGACACCGGGGCGGTCGTTGAGAACCCGGCTGACCGTCGCCTCACTGACCCCCGCGTGCGCAGCGATATCGGCGAGTGTCGCGGCCATGGGCGAAAGGCTAGCATCGCGCTCGGCGACGCCTACTTCACCGCTCCCGCCGTGAGTCCGCTCACGATGTACTTCTGCAGAACGAAGAACAGGGCCACCACCGGAAGGGCTGCGAGCACCGCCCCCGCGGCGAACACCGGCCAGTTCGCCGAGGTCTCCTGCGCGATGAACTGGTACAGCCCGACGGCGAGCGTCTTTTTCGACGGATCGGTGAGCAGCACGCTCGCGACGACGAACTCGTTGATCGTGCCGATGAACGAGAGGAGGCCGACCACCGCGAGCACCGGCGCCGACAACCGCAGGATGATCGTGAAGAAGATGCGCGCGTGCCCGGCACCGTCGAGCTTCGCCGCCTCGTCGATCGACGTCGGCACGGTGTTGAAGAAGCCGTACATGAGGTACGTGTTCACACCCAGCGCGCCGCCCAGGTACACCATGATGAGCCCGAGGTGGGTGTTGAGCCCGATGGCGGGGAAGATGTCGCCGATCCCCTTCATCAGCAGGAAGATCGCCACGACACCGAGGAGCTGCGGGAACATCTGGACCAGCAGGATCGCGACCAGCCCCATCCGCCTGCCCGAGAATCGCATCCGCGAGAACGCGTACGCGGCGAGCCCGCCGAGCAGCACCGTGCCTGCGGCCGTCACCAGCCCGATGAAGATGGTGTTGGCGAACCATGCCGCGAAGGGCTGCGCCGGGTTCGAGAACAGCCGCACGTAGTTGCCGAGGTCGAACTCGCTGAACAGGCCGTTCGATCCGACGAGGCTGCCGTTCGGGTTGAACGAGGCGGACGCGATGTAGAGGATCGGAAAGACCGCGATCACCGACGTCACGATCGCGACGGCGTAGCGGCCGGCGAGCATGAGCCGCGACCCACGGTGGCGCCGTGTGCGCCTTGGCGTGCGGACGGATGCGGATGCGGATGCGGATGCGGCCATCAGTTCAGCTCCTCGAGGGCCTTGGTGCGCCGGAAGCTGATCACCGAGATGAGCGCCACGAGCACGAAGATGATGATCGAGAAGGCGCTCGCCAGGCCGAAGTCTCGGCCCCCCGTCTCGCCGAACGCCACCTTGTAGACGAGCGTGATGAGGATGTCGGTCGCCCCCACGTTGAGGTCGGTGCCGAGGTCTTGCGGCCCGCCGCGCGTGAGCATGTAGATCAGGTTGAAGTTGTTGAAGTTGAAGGCGAACGACGCGATCAGCAGGGGCGCCATCGTGACCATGAGCAGCGGCAGCTTCACCCGGCGGAAGGTCGCCCACGCTCCGGCGCCGTCGACCTTCGCGGCCTCCACGAGCTCGCCGGGGATCGACTGCAGGGCGCCGGTCGCCACGAGGAACATGTACGGGTAGCCGAGCCACAGGCTCACCATCAGGATGCTGACCTTCGCGAGGGTCGGATCCGTGAGCCACGGGATCTGGGCGCCGCCGAGCAGCACCTGGTTGATGAACCCGAATCGAGGATTCAGCAGCCCGCTCCAGATGAGGGCCGACAGGAACACGGGGAACGCGTACGGCAGGATCACCAGCACGCGGAACGTGCGCCGGAATCGCAGCCGCCAGTCGTCGAAGACGAGCGCGAGGAAGACGCCCGCGGCGAAGGTCGCAGCCACCGTGAAGCCCGCGAACAGGAACGTCCAGATCACCACGCCGACGAGCGGCTCCCGGATCTTCGGTTCGGTGAGCGCGCGCACGAAGTTGTCGAATCCGACATCGATCTTCCAGCCCGGCATCAGTTCGGCACCGTCTGGCGAGACGAAGGATCCGGTGCCCGTGTCGGAGTAGACCGTGCCGGTGGATGTGTCGACGAAGGTGTCGGCCTGCTCGTCGTAGTGCAGCACGGCCGAGTACACGAAGGCCTGCGAACCGTCGGGGGTTCGGAGGGCGCCGTCGTTCGGGTCGTCGCTCAGCGGGACGCTCATCGACGCCACCCGCGACTGGTCGGCGACCAGGTCTGCGAAGGCGAGCGTCGTGTAGCCGTCGAGCGAGGTGGCCTTGCCCCCCTCGAATCCCGCGGATGGAGCCGGCTCGAGGGGGCGCTCCTCGCCGCCTACGAACGCCTCGCCGTCGGGGTCGGTGACCAGGAACGACAGCTCACCGAACCGCTCGACCACGACCATCGGGTACGCGGCGGAGTCGGGCACCCGCGTGAGCGACTTCGAGATGATCACCTCGACCGCGTCCTCTTTGGCGCCGATGTGCCCGTCGCCGTAGTTCGTGAAGGCGATGTAACCGCTGTAGACGATGACGTAGAGCTGGAAGATGACGAGGAACACGGTGCCCGGCACGAGGTACTTCGCCGGCAACGATCTCGCACGCAGGTAGACCACGTTGATGGCCACCGCGGCGAGTACCGCGACGACAGCGAGCAGCCATTCGCCGTTGACGGTGAGCGACAGGGCCGCGTAGAGCACCAGGGCGTCGAGGATGCCGAGCGAGACGATCTTGACGAGGATCGTCGACCCGCCGGGTGAAAGCCGGCGCCGCTGCCTCGGAGCGCGCACCGGCTCTGTGTCGGGTTGGTGTGTCGTGGTCATCGGGTTCCTCAACGCTGAAGGGGGACGTGAACCGGCCGAGGCGACACAGGGAGAGCCGCCTCGGCCGGTGACCTGCTATCCGGCGATCGCTGCCTGGATGCGGGCGGCCATCGCCTGCCACGCCTCCGTCGGGTCGCCCGCCGTGTTGTTCACGAGGGCGGCCTCGGTCGATCCCCAGTTGTCCCAGACGGCACCCATCTCAGGGATCGCCGGCATGGGCACACCGCTCTGGCCGACCTCGCCGAACGCCCCGACATCCGGGTTCTCGGACGACGCCACGTCGAACGCGGACAGGAGCGCCGGCGGGCGCCCGCCGGCCTTGTACAGCGCGAGCTGCGCCTCCTCGCTGCCGAGGTAGTTGACGACGAACTCGTTCGCCACGATGGCGTTCTTGCTCTTCGCACTCACGAAGAAGCCCTGCACGCCGACGAACGGGGTCGGCGCCTCGGGACCCGCCTGCGGGATCGCGTCGATCGCGTAGTCGATGCCGGCCTCCGTGAAGGCGGGCAGGTTCCACGGCCCGGAGAGCATGAAGGGTGCCTTGCCCGCCGCGAACTCGTCGCGTGCGATGTCGCCCGTGATGCTCGTGTCGATGACGCCGCGTGCGCCCCACTCGACGAGGGTGGCCGCGAACTCGTTGCCGCCTTCGCTTCCGATGAGCAGGTCGTCGGGGTTGTAGCTGCCGTCCTCGTTCACACCGAACAGGGGGGCACCGAACGACGTCTGCACGGGGTAGAGGTGGTACGGGTCCGAGTCGACGGGGTCGGATGGGATGAGCACCGGGTACTGCGCCTTGCCGCTTGCGACGACGGCCTCGCCCGCAGCGATCAGCTCCTCCCAGGTGGCCGGCGTCGAGGCGGCGAGCGCGGTGTTCCGCACGAGCGCGATGTTCTCGAGCGACACCGGCAGGCCGTAGGTGACGCCTTCGTAGCTCATCGCACGGATGGCCACCTCGGGGTAGTCGCTCACCTTGTCACCGAGTTCCAGCGGCGCGACGACTCCGTTCTGAACGAGCTGGCCCAGCCAGTCATGGCCGCCGATCATGACGTCGGGTCCCTCCCCGGTCGGGACCTGCTGGATGAAGTCCTCGCGCATGACGTCGCCGTACTCCTTCTGCACGAGTTCGACCTTGACGCCCTTGTCTGCTTCGAACTCATCCGCGATGGCGCGGAGTTCGGTGACGCGGTTCGCGTCGACCCAGATGGTGAGCGTCGAGGTGGGGGTTTCTCCGCCCGAGTCGCTCGTACAGCCGGCGAGTGCTGTGGCCAGGAAGACGCTGCCGACAGCGAGCGCTGCCGTGGCGGTCTTGTTCACCTTCATTGGTGTGCCTTTCTGCGTGATTGTCAGGCCGCGGTGCAAGCGTTTGCATTGCTGTCGAAACTATCGGCACCGTTGCGGGTTTCAGAATGCTCGCAGAATCTTTCCGTCTTTGCAAGCGCTTTCAGATTTGGAAATGTCATCCATCCGCTCGATCGCGAAATCCACCAGCTCGCGGAGCGAGATCAGACGGCAAGACGCCTCGCCGACCCGGTCTGGGACGACGCCGTGCACACGCTCGAAGGCTTCGCCGATGCTCGGAAAGTCTGCGTCGTCGACCACCCGCTCCTGCCAGGTGACCCACGTCCGCTTCGAGGCGAGACGCATCGGAGCGCCGTTCGCCACCGTCCGCCCGCGGTCCCGCCCCGACCGCGCCTCCGCCAGGTGGAGGGCCGTGCAGCTCTCGTATCCGACGCCGAGCAAGGCGACCTTCGCATCCAGCGAGTAGAGCCGCGCGAGCGGGGAGGTCTCGCCGAAGGGGTCCCCGAGTGCCTGCTCGGCGGTCACCGTCTCGGCCGCGGGGCCGGATGCGGAGAAGGAGCGATGCGGATGCGGGCTGCGCCTGCTGCCGGGCAGCGTGCGGAACAGCTCGGCGACCGCCCCCATCGTGCGAGTGGGCGTGAGATCGGGATCGAAGGCCGGTAACGCCCGCCGGACCGCCTCGCGCTGTCGCGCGTCGAGCCTCGGATCGTCGAGGTAGTCGGGATCGCACAGCTGCCAGCTCTGCGCCGGCATCACGATCGTGCCCCGCGGCCCGACGGCCCGCCGAAGCGCGCCGATCACGGCCTGCTCGCCACCGACGACGACCCCGAACGCCGACAGCGAGGCGTGCACCAGCAGCACCTCACCCTCCTGGGCCCCCGCAGCGCGCAACCAATCGGCCAGCTCGTCCTCGCACACGAGACCTCCGGAGATCATCCGTCGCCCGCTTCGAGGATCCCGATCACGACATCCGCTGCCCGTGAGGGGAACTCGTCCCATCCGGGCTCGAGCACGTCGCGGGCCAGCCTCGCGACCCCGAGTGCGGCGATCTCCACGGGCGCCGCGAGCTCGGCGTCGAGGCGCGCCGCGAACTCCGGATGGTGCGCATCGAACCGCCGCGCCGGCTCGAGCGGATCGACATCGACCGCGGCGGTCGGGAGCCGCACGCGAGCAGCTGCGAGCAGATGCCGGATCGCCCAGCAGCGCACGAACTGCCCGGCGACGATGCGCTCACCGCGGCGGGCTCGGCCGAACCCGACCAGCAGTTTCACGTAGGCGAGGCTCGTCTCGTTCGCCGCGTCGGGCAGTGCGGAAGAGGAGGCGCCGGCGCGCTCCCCCACGAGTGCCCTGTACTCATCGCCGCCGAAAGCGAGAAACGGTTCGGTGATGGCGACGCCGCCGAGCTCCCCCGAGGATCCGACCGCGAACTCGAGCAGGTGCCCGTCGTCGTAGAGCGCCGAGAACCCCAGCTCGCCCTCCCGCGCGACGAACAGCAGCCGCTCCGGATCGGGGAGCCAGTCCACATGCGACCGCGCGGCGGGACCGTCGTCGACCATCGCCAGGAAGTCGTGATCCGACCAGCGGTCGCGCCTCGCCGCATCCGCAGCCGAACCGACGAACACCAGGCCGCGAGCGCCTCTGGAGGCGAGGAACCGGGTGGCGACCTCGTCGGTCAGAGCCTGGAAGGCCGAGACGTCATGCATCGGTGCCGACCAGGACGGCACGACCGCGTTCGAGGGAACCGTCGAGCGCCACCTCCCCGCACCAGACCGAGAACGCGGCACCCGCGGAGGTGAACACCACCTCGTCGCCCTCGAGGGCCGACGTCACGTCGGGCGACAGCGTCGTCTGCTGCCCCAGCTCCGGCAGCGCCGTGATCGGAACGCGCACCTCGGCGGCCGACCTCGAGGCGAAGACGACAGCCGCGGCCCCCTCCGATTCACGCACGAAGAGCAGCGCGTCATCGTCGGCGTACAGCCAGCGCAGACCGCCCCGCTGCAGCGGTTCGACCGTCGAACGCAACCGCGCGAGCTCCCCGTACGCGTCGGCGAGCCGGGGGTGCTCAGCCCAGGGAAGCGGGGTTCGCGCGTGCTCGCCGTTCACCCCGCGCAACCCGAACTCGTCTCCCGCGAAGATCACCGGTGTGCCCGGGAGCGTCACCGCGAGACCGAACGCCACCAGCTGCTCCGCATCCCCGGCCCGCTCGGCGAACCTCGGGGTGTCGTGCGTGTCGATCGCGTTCATGGCGGCCTGCTGCACCGACCACGGAAGCGAGCCGGCGAAGCGACGGTGACTCGCCACGACATCCGCCGCCGTGTACCGGGGCTCCCGCCCGAAAGGGATGCCGAAGTGGTACTTGGGGTCGGCGCCGCCACTGCGCAGCCACTGCCAGAGCGGCCGGGTGAAGGCCGAGTAGCTCATGGGAGCGTGCCAGCCCTCTCCGTCGAAGTCCGACGTGGTGTCGTTGGTGGACTCGGCGAACAGCACCCGGTCGTCGCCGATGTCGTCGACGGTGCGACGGAGCGTGCGCTGCACCTCGCGATTGAGGTCGTCGCCGCCCAGCCGGCCGGTCATGTTGGCGACGTCGATACGCCATCCGTCGAGGTTGTACGGAGGCTTCAACCATTTCGCGACGACGCTGTCGGAGCCCTCGATGAAGCGCCGCCGCAGCTCGTTGGAGTTCCAGTTGAGCTTGGGGAGCGACCGGATGCCGTACCAGGCGACGTAGTCGGTGTGGGCGTCGTCGAGCCAGTAGAAGAATGCGCCCTCCTCGGCGGCCGGATCGCCGAGCGCCGAGGTGAACCACTCGTGGGCCGCCCCGGTGTGGTTGGTCGTGAGGTCTCCGATCACGCGCATCCCTCGGGTGTGCGCCGCCTCGACCAGGCGGATGAGCGCCTCGTCGCCGCCGAGCAGCGGGTCGACCCGGTTGAAGGTCGACGCGTCGTATCGGTGGTTCGACCTCGCCGGGAAGAAGGGTGTCAGGTAGACGAGTGTCACCCCGAGCCTCTCGAGGTGGTCGAGGCGTTCGAGGAGGCCGTCGAGGTCACCGCCGTAGAGCTGCGCCGAGGTGGCCGGGCCAGTCGCTGCGACTTCGTCGGCCCATCCGGCGGGCTGCGCCCAGCCGGGGATGCTGCGCTCGGAGGCCCGCTCGGACCTCGCGAAGCGATCGGGGAACACCTGGTACATCACCTGAGAGGCGAGCCAATCGGGCGCGTCGGCGTAGGTGGTCGCGCGGAAGTCGCGCGCATCGCGCGGCTCGACGGAGTCGGTGCCGTCGGAGCAGAGCCAGGTCGATGAGCCGTCGGCGTGGTTCAGCAGGAACCGGTAGCGCACCACGGGCGCCTCGATCGTGAACTCACCCGTCCACCACTCCGCTTGGTCTCCCGCGGGATCGGTCGTGCGCGCCATCGCCGTGTAGCGCGGCTCGCCGTCGATGATGGCCCGCACGTACGCCGTCGAGAGCCGGGGGTGGTCGCGCGGAACGCGCACCCGCACCCGGTATGCCCACCCTTCGGCGAGACGGTGGCGCGTCGCGTACTGCGGGGAGCCATCATGGTGGGGAAGTCGATAGAACTCGGTCATGGCGCAACGATAGCAAGTCGTTGCAGCTACTGAAAGATCTTTCAGGCCGGATGGCCTCCCACCGTCACTTGCCGGCGGGCGTGCGGTTCTCCGCGGAGACCATCCAGGCGAACTGCTCGAGCTTCTCGATGATCTCGTGCAGGATGTCGGAGCTCGTCGGGTCCTCCTCGTCGACCTGATCGTGCACCTCGCGCATCGTGGCCACGACCGCCTCCAGGCGCACCGTCACCAGATCGATGACGTCGGAGGTCAGCACCTCCCCGTTGGGGAACTCGGGCAGCGTCGTCGTGGCGGCCACGGTGTCGCTTCGGCCATCCGGGATGCCGTGCAGCGCCCGCATCCGCTCGGCCACCTCGTCGCTGAACTCGCGGGTCGCCTCGATGATCTCGTCGAGGATGCGGTGGGTGTCGCGGAAGTTGCGGCCCACCACGTTCCAGTGCGCCTGCTTGCCCTGACCCGCGAGCTCGATGAGGTCGACGAGCACCCTCTGCAGGTTGTCGGTGAGTTCCTTGGATGCGGTGAACCCGCGTTCCGCATTCTGTCGGCGGCTGGTCCGGGCGCCGCCGCCCGCGGGAGCCTTGCGTGCGGCGGGGGCTTTGCGTGTCTTCGTGTCGGTCATGGCCTGACCGTAGGCCGGCCGCCGAGCCACAGCGAGGGACTCGACGCGAAGGCGACGACGTGCTAGCCCGCCCTATCCGACGCGGATGCCATGCGCAAGCCTCTATCCGACATGCATGGCTCGACGCATGGTGAAGTGTGCGCGTTTCCTTCTCGGCGACCCCCTCGAGCCCGGGGCCTCTCACGTCGGCCGTGCTCGCCGATCCGCCCGATGACGTGCCCGGCGCCCTGGCCTTCGCCCCACGCCTCGGTGAGGCGCGCGCCGTTCCGGGCGACGGTACGACCACCGACCAGTGGGAGGCGCTCGCCACCCTGGCCGCGCACGACCTCGGCGTCGCCCGGGCGATCGAGCCGCACCTGGATGCGGTGGCGATCCTCACCCAGGCGGGCCGCCTCGAGGGCGACACCGGAACCTGGGGGGTGTTCGCGGCCGAAGGCGGACCCGATCCGCTCACCGCTTCGCAAGCCGGCGACGGCAGCTGGCGGCTCGACGGCACCAAGCCGTGGTGCTCGCTCGCAGGCAACCTCGACTCGGCGCTCGTCACGGCCGCCACCGCTGACGGAGAACGGCGGCTGTTCGCCGTCGACCTGCGCGACACCGGCATCACCGTGAACACGGAGGCGTGGGTGGCGCGCGGCCTCACCGAGATCCCGAGCGGACCCGTTCATTTCGCGGGAGTCGATGCGGATGCGGTGGGCGAGCCCGGCTGGTACCTGTCGCGGCCGGGCTTCGCCCTCGGCGGGATCGGCGTCGCCGCCTGCTGGTTCGGCGGGGCGGTCGCACTCGGCCGCACGCTCGCGGAGGCGGTGACCGCGAAGCCCGACCCGCTGCGGCTCGCCCACCTCGGAGCGGTCGACGAACTGCTGCAGTCATCGCGTCGGGCGCTCGGCGAGGCGGCGCGACTCGCCGACGACGGGTACCCCGACGGCCGCATCCTCGCGAAGAGGGTGCGCGCGAACGTGGCCCGCACCTGCGAAGAGGTGCTCACTCATTGCGCCCACGCCCTCGGCCCGGCCCCCCTCGCGCTCGACGCGCGCCACGTGAAACGCGTCGCCGACCTGGAACTGTATGTGCGGCAGCACCACGCCGAGCACGATCTGGCCTCGCTCGGGCAGGCCGTGGTCGACGCGGGGCTCCCATGGTGACGTTCGACGCACGGGAACCCGGCACGTCCGCATCCGTCTGGCAGGCGGACGCACGCATGGCCACCCGCCCGCAGCTCGGCTGGGACGGGGTGGCCGGCGTGCTGGTCGTCGCGGCCCACCCCGACGACGAGATCCTCGGCGCGGGCGGCCTCATCGCCGAGGCCGAACGGCGCGGCCTGCCCGTCGAGGTCGTCGTCGCAACCGATGGCGCCGCATCGGGCGAGCCGGGGATCGCCGCTCGGCGCTCGGCGGAGTCGTCCGCCGCCATCCGGGTGCTCGCGCCGTCGGCCCGTGTCGTCGAACTGGGTCTGCCCGACGGCTGCACCGATGAGTACCGCGATCAGCTGCGGACAGGTCTCGTCGAGGTGATCGCGGGCCGCTCGAGCGACACTCTGCTGGTCGCGCCCTGGACCGGCGACGGCCACCGCGACCACCGGGTGGTGGGCGAAGAGGTGGCAGCCCTCGCCGACGGGCGGCGGATGCTCGGGTATCCGATCTGGATGTGGCACTGGGCCGAGCCCGACGACGCCGAGACCCCGTGGCGTGAGCTGGTTTCACTCGCGGTCGACCCGCGGCTGAAGGCGAGCGCGCTGGCACACTTCACCTCACAGATCGAGGGCGACGATCCGATGCTGCGCCCGGAGTTCCTGCAGCACTTCACCGCCGGCCGTGAGTACTTCGTGGAGCCCGAGCCGGAGCCGGCCCAGCGTGCCGCGGCGGGCGCCGCGCCCGACGCCGCCTACTTCGACGCGACGTACGAACGCCACGACGACCCGTGGGGGTTCGAGAGCCGCTGGTACGAGCAGCGCAAGCGCGCCGTGACCATTGCGAGCCTGCCCGACGAGCGCTACACGGGCGCGCTGGAGCTGGGCTGTTCGATCGGTGTGCTCACCGCCGAACTCGCGACGCGGTGCGACGAGCTGCTGGCGATCGACGTGTCGCAGGCGGCCGTCGATCGCGCGCGCGGCCGGGTGGGCGATGCCGCGCGTATCGAGCGGGCCGACCTGCTCGACGACTTCCCCCAGGGCCGGTTCCCGCTGATCGTCTTCTCCGAGGTGGGCTACTACTTCCGGCCACCCGAGCTGAGCCGCGTGCTCGATTCGATCGAGCGGGCCCTCGCACCCGGGGGCACCCTCGTCGCATGCCACTGGCGGCATCCGGTCGCCGACTATCCGCTCCGCGGCGACGAGGTGCATGAGCGCCTCCGCGAGCGCGGTCTGCCCGTGCTCGCGCAGCACGTCGAAGACGACTTCGTGCTGGAGGTCTTCTCGACCGACGCCCGCTCCGTGGCCGCTCGGACGGGCCTGCTGTGATCCGCCGCATCGGGGTGGTGATCCCGGCCCGAGACGAGAGCGCAACGATCGCCCGCTGCCTGCGCTCGGTCGAGGTGGCGGCAGCGCGGGTCGACATCCCGGTGTCGGTCGTCGTGGTGGCCGACGGATGCCTTGACGACACCGCCGCGATCGCCCGCACGTTCACGGGGGTGGAGGTGGTGGAGCTGGAGTCGTCGAACGTGGGCTCCGCCCGCGCCGCAGGATGCCGCCGGGCGTTGCGCCGGGGCGCGGACTGGCTGGCGAACACCGACGCCGATTCGGTGGTGCCCGCCGACTGGCTCGAGGTGCAGCTGGCGTTCGCCGGCGAAGGCGCGTCCATCGTGATCGGAACGGTGCGGCCCGACTTCGACGACCTCACCGAGCTGCAGCGCGACGCATGGCTGCGGGGGCATGTCCCGGGTCGGCCGAACGGTCACGTCCACGGCGCCAACCTCGGCATCCGTTCGATCACCTACCGAGCATCCGGCGGGTACTCCCCTCTGCCCGAGCACGAAGACGTCGAACTCGTCGAACGGCTCGCACGTCACGGGTGGTCGGTGGCGACGGACGCGGCCGAGGTGATCACCTCCGGTCGCACCTACGGACGCACCCCCGGCGGGTACGCGCGCTACCTGCGGGAGGATCTGGTCTCCGACGTCGCGGCGCCCCGCTGACCTGCGTTGTCACGCGGTGCTGCGAGGATGGTCGACGATGACTTCCACCGATCACTACACCGTCGCCACGGATGGCGCCTGCAAGGGCAATCCCGGTCCCACCGGCTGGGCGTGGGTCGGCGAAGACGGTCAGTGGTCGGCCGGCTCGGTGATCCTCGGCACCAACAACATCGGCGAGCTGCTCGCGGTGTTGGGGGCCATCCGCGACAACCCGGACGTGAAGCACCTGCTGATTCAGGCCGATTCCCGCTACGCGATCGACACCTACACGAAGTGGATGGACGGGCATAAGGCCCGCGGCTGGAAGACCGCCAGCAAGGCACCCGTGAAGAATGTGGAGATCCTCGAGGCGCTCATCGCCGCTCGCGACGCTCGACGCGCCGCCGGCCTGCCGGACGTCGAATTCGAGCACGTGCGCGGCCACCAGGGGCACCGCCTCAACGAGTGGGCGGATGAGCGGGCCGTTCGCGCGGCGGCCCACGCCGCCGAGGGTCGGGAACTGATCTGGGCGAGCCGACGCGGCACCCACCCTCCGATCGACGTTGCGGTCGACCCGAAGGCGCGGCGGTAGCCGATCACATCTGTGCACCGGCCCGACCATACACGGGATGACATGGCCTGGAGTGCACATAATTGGGCCACATGGCTACGAAACACCTGAATCCGTGACATCCTGGGGCTGGCTGAGTTGAACTCATCCGTCGCGGAGGGACCCGGAGAATGCGCCCATTGATAGCCGTCACGGCAACAACCGTGCTCGTAGTGGGCCTCGGCGCCACTGCCGCGCATGCGGCCACGACCACGCCAGCGGCAACCGTCAAGACCGTCAGTTCGGTGATCGAGAAGTCCACGGTCTCGAACCGATACATCGACCGATCGAAGTCGATCAGCAGTTGCAGTATCGGCGCCGCGGGAGGGAGTTGCGTGATCTCACGGGGGAGGACAGCGTCGCGTTCGATCCAGCTAAGTCTCGGAGTGACCCGCGAGATGGTCGCCGCGTCCTTCGGCTTCTCCTCCGGCTACACCGTGTCGACAAGCGTCACGTGCACGTCCCCGGTGTTGAAGGCTGGACAGATCTGGCGCGCCTACGCGGTCGGGACACGGCACAAGTACAAGGCGAAGAAGGTCACGATGGTCGGGTACTTGGCTGCGAAGACCGAAACCAGTGGATGGCTGTACGCGTTCAACCCAAAGGCTGCGGATCTCCATTGCGAGTAGTTCGAATCTCGCTCGGCCTCCCGGCGCTTGGGCTTGCGCTGCTGGCCGCCGGGTGTTCTCAACCCGAGCGAACACCGCCCATGTCCCTCGTCGGCGAAACCCTCGACTTCGTCGATCAGCGCGTGGGCGAGCGGGAAGACATCACCCAGCTCACCCAGGATGCGTCATTGGCCGTCGGCCGGGAGCCGAAACTCACCGGCGACGACCTCGCCTCCGATCTGTGGATCGTGGTCGCGGCGTGCGCCGACGCGGACGACGTCAACGAGGCGACCGTGCTGGAGGTCGCCGTGATTCCGCGGGACGCCTTCACCGCATCCGTCGAGCAGCGGGTCTCGGATGGCGAGTTCGACGACACCGTCGTGTGCGACTTCGACCGCCGGTAGGCAGTCAGCGGCGCGACTTGCGCCGACCCCGCGTCGATGACTCGCGTGCCAGTGCGGCGCCGAGCGCGTCGAGGTCGGCCGTCAGCTGCACCAGCGCCTCCGCCCTTCGCGCCGCCGCGGCCGACCCGGATGCCGGAATCGAGTGGCGGGTCACCAGCACGCGCGCGGCGACCACATCCTCGAGGGCTGCGTCTCGACTCGCGAGCGCGATCTGCCGCACCCGCTCCTCATCCGCCGCAAGCAGTTCGAGTCGCTCGGCGAGCAGCGTGAGCAGCTCCTGCCGTCGCGGAAGCCGTTCCGGTTCATAGCGGGCCACGAGGTCGTCGTGCCGCGCGAACGTGTCGCGCTGGTTCTCGGCGATCCGGCCGCCCAGGCGCCGCGCATCCTCGATGGCCTCCCGCGCCAGCGCGCCCAGCTCCTCCCCCACCACCGCGACACCCCAGTCGAGGTCGAACGCCTCGCCATCGCGCACGGTGCGCAGGATGATCTGGTTCTTCACGTTCAGCCGCACCCCCGCGAGCGCGATGAGCTCGCCCTCCTCGACGAGCTCATCGAGCGGGGTCGGAGGAAACTCGCGCGGCGGCTCGTACCGGCGCAGCGGACGCTTCTTCCTCCAGATGGCCATCAGTACCAACCATCGCGGAAGATGGGCGGCTACGACAGCCGGATCACTCGGTCACGTCGATGCGGGCGCGCGCGATGTTCTGCACGCGCGCGTGATCTGATGCGGGGTCGCCCTCCGTCTGGGCGGTGACGCGCACCGATAGGTAGAACGTGCCGGGCGCCGAGAACGTCACCTGCTGCTCGATGGTGACCGCGGATGCGGGCGCGAGATCGAGAGTCTGGTCGGGTGCACCGCCGCCTGCGAAGTCGGCCAACAGCTCGATCACCACCCCACCCGCGGCGGCCTCGGCATCCACCTTCACCTGCACGGGAGCCCCCGCAGGCACGATCGCGTGCGCCGAACCCTCGACCGTCAGCGTGACGACCGGCTGCACTCCCCCGCGCTCGGTTGCGGTCCGTGGGAGGGAGATCTGGCCGTCGACCACCTCGTAGCTCGATGCGCTCGACGGTTCGACGCCGCGCTCGACCCACGCCGACAACTGGTGCAGAGCCGCCTCGAGCGCACCCAGGTAGGTGACTGTGCGATCCGGGAACTCCTGCTGCTCGTCGTCGCCGTGGAGAGCGTTGTCGACGAACCAGAGCCGGAACCGCTCGTCCGTCTCCGCACCGAGATGCTCGGCGACGCGGGAGCGGTACCAGTCGGCCTGCCACGGGAACGCCTCCCTGTCGAGCAGGCTGGCGACCGCGATCATCTTGCCGCTGATGCGACCGGACGGCACTGTGCCGGCGGTCGCCTGCGTGAACATCGGCCCGAGCAGCATCGGCCGCTGCGGGTGGATCGGGGCGCCCGCGGCATCGCGGAACTGGTCCCACACGGCGTACTCGGGACCCGGGACCTGGTGGCGGTGGTACGTCTGCGCCGCGAGGAAGCTGGAGTTGTCGAGGGTCACCTCGTCTCCGATGGCGAGTGCGGCGACGAGCGCCTCCTGACCGGGCTCGAGGTGTGCGAGGTCGCCGTCGAGGCCGGAGAGGCGGATGGCGTTGCCGGCTGCTGCGCCCGTCCGCACGATGAGCTGCGCGCCCAGGATCCACCCCGACGGGGTGTCGGCCAGCCGGATCGCCGTCGCGACCTGACCGGCGGATGCGGTGTTCAGGAACGACTCGTCCACGCCGCCGGCCGTCAGCTGCTCGCCACGAGGCCCCGCATCCCCCAGCAGTTCGGCGACGACGGTGTCGAGCCGCACGCGGTCGCGATGCACGGATGCTGTGGGATCGGCGCCGAGGTACCCGTCGACCGTCCAGAAGTCGTCGGCGAAGGTCGGGTCGGCGAACATCACGCCCGGGTACAGCACGCTGAACGCGTGCATGCCCATCGTCTTCCACCCGAACCATGACCGCGGCGGGAAGCCCATCCGCGTCACCTCGTCGAGAGCCGCCCTCTCGTCGGAGGTGAGGTCGAGAGCTGCGGGGTCGCCGCCCGCGTCGTACGCCTCCACGATCTTCGGGAAGACGTCGCGCAGGATGCGCTGCGCGTGCATGCGAACGCTGAAGACGTTCGGGATCGACATCGGGCTGCCCGGCACGTAGGGCACGAAGCCGTCCCACACGCCCGCAGTGTTCTCGGAGGAACCGATCGTGCGGTACGCGCCGCCGGATCCGCCGTAGAGGTAACCGAACGGCCGGTCGTCTCGCCCGTACACCTCGCGCGCGACGATTCGCGAGAACCGGGCGGCGGCCGCGCTCGCCCGGTACGCGCCGATGGTGGGATCCATACCAGACATGGGGTTCGCCGCATCCGGGCCGCCGCCGTTCGTCTCGACGAAGTAGGCGCCGCTCGCCACCGCGAACGCGATCTTGTTGTGTACGCCGGGAACCGTCGGCGCCAGGTTCTCGCTCTGCGCCACCGGGGTCACGTGCTGGAAGAACCTGTCCTCGTACGCTTCCGCCTCGGGGAGGTAGAACGAGAACAGGGTGTCGGTTTCCGTGAAGCCGCCGTGCACGTAGCGGTGACGAACGGGCGCGTCCCGCCACTCGTCCACATCGATGAAGGGCCGGGACAGTACCTCGTCCTCGGGGTCGACGGCCCACTGGACGTCGTTCAGTGGTGCGTCGGTCGGCATCGGTCGTGCGTTCATCGCGTCGCTTTCGTTTCGGATGTGTCGATGGAGAGGGCGCCGTCGGCCCCCCGGTAGAGGTAGTCGCGGAACGCGACCGAGCCCGACTCGGCGAACGGACCTACGACACGGCCCGTGAAGTAGGCCGCCGTCTCTGCCGACCAGAAGCGGCCATCGAGCTCGGCGAGCAGGATCGCTTCGCCGTTCGCGTGCAGCGCCTCCAGCAGCACGTGGTCGCCTCCCGCTCCGTCGTTCGCCATCGTGCGGACGGGCCGGCGTGTTCGGATGCGAAGGGTCACCTCGTCGCCCGGCACGTGGCGCGTCCACCGCTGCCGCACCCCAGGCAGCGCGGCGAGCGCGCTGACCTCGAGGCCCGCATCCGTCCGCCGCGCGGTGAGGGAGACGTGGGAGCGCTCGTCGAACCGCATGCCGAGGCCTCCGACACCGTCGCCGGGCGCCACCCGGATGGAGGTGTCGCTGTCGAGGTGTCGCTGGCGTCGCCCGACGAACACCGGGCGCAAGGCGTCGAGACCCTCGCCACGGCCCATGAGCACGCCGCCCTCGTCGATCCGCATGAGGTCCGTGGGCGGGGCTGCGACGGCGAGCCACCCCGCCTCGCTCACCTCCTCGGGCGAGGTGAGGCTGAATCGCTCCTCGAAGACTTCGTCGCGGGGCGCGAGTTCGACGGGGGCCACCAGCGGCCACCCGTCGACCCACTCGACGGTCGTGACGAACGTCTCGCGCCCCAGCGGCGAGAACGCGAGGCCCGACCCCAACGGCCGCACCCCGAGCACGATCATGAGGTCGGTGCCGTCCGGTCCCACGACCAGGTCGCCGTGGCCGGTGTTCTGCACGGCGCGCGACGTGCCGCCCGCCCGCAGGATCGGGTTCGCCGGGCCGCCCTGGAACGGTCCGCGGATGGAGTCGCCGCGGGCGATGCTCACCGCGTGGCCGCGTTCGGTGCCGCCTTCGGCGATCAGCAGGTACCAGGCGTCGCCGCGCTTGTAGAGGTGCGGCGCTTCGGGGAACTGCAGTCCGGTGCCCGACCAAAGCGACCGGGGGGTCTCCAGCGCGCGCCCCGCGGCGAGGTCGACGGCGACCTGCTCGATGCCGTCGTGGCGGCCGGCATGCGGTCCCGTCAGGCGCAACGCCGAGTAGGTCACGTACGCGGTGCCGTCGTCATCCCAGGCGAGATCCGGGTCGATGCCGTCGACTCCGGCGATCGTCAGTCCCTCGCTCCACGGCCCAGCCGCATCCGCCGCCGTGAACACGACGCATCCGCGCTCGCTCGCAGCGACCGAAACGATCACGTAGAAGAGGCCATCGCGGTAGCGGATCGTGGGCGCCCACACCCCCATACCTGATCGCCCCGTGACGATCCCCGCGCTCTCGGCGTCGAGCGTCACGTCGCCCACGTGCTCCCAGTCGACGAAGTCGGTGCTGCGGTACACGGGGATCGCGGGCAGGTACTCGAACGTCGACGTGATCAGGTAGTACACGCCGTCGACGAGAACGCACGACGGATCGGGGTTGAACCCCGCGATGAGCGGATTCGGATAGCTGGCGGGCATGGTTCGCCTACTTGATGCCCTTCAGGGGCGCGAGAGCCGCCGCACCCAGCAGCACCAGCACGAAGGCGGCGACCCAGATGCCCAGATAGCCGCCGGTGACGGTCACCACGACGCCGGCGAGGATCGGACCGAGTGCCTGGCCGAGGTTCGAGCCGAGGCCGGCGACACCGAGGTCGCGACCGGCCGCGCGCTGGTCGGGCAGCACGTCGATGAACAGGGCCTGGTCGACCGGCAGGTAGATGCCGAACGCGAGGCCCGCGACGACAGCCTGGATGAAGAGTCCGGCGATGCTCGGCATCACGATCGGGATGAGCATCGAGGCCGCCATCAGGATCGACGACGCGATCACGAACACCCGCCGCTTGCCGAGCTTGTCGGAGAGCTTGCCCGCCACGAACAGGGTGATGAGCGTGACCGGCACGCCGGCGAGCGCGAGAAGTGGCGCCAGCTGCGTCGCCTCAGCCTGGCTGAGCGCGGGACGGATGTACGACTGCAGCATGTAGAGGCTGAGAGCGGTCGAGACGGTGTAACCGAACGACAGCAGGATGCGCGCGACCCACACCCAACGGAAGTTTCGACTGCGCAGGGCGATGGTGAACCCGACGAAGAACTCCTTCCAGTTGAACTTGTCGACGACGAGGTCCTTCGACGACGCGTCGCGGGCGAACAGCACGAACATGACGCCCGCGAAGGCCACGAACGCAGCCACGATGAAGTAGAGGTCGAGGCCGAGCGTGGCGAAGAAGACTCCCGCGCCGAGGCCGCCGATGAGGCCGCCGAAGAAGTTGCCGAACCCCCCGAGGGCGGAGGCGACGCCGCGGCGATTCTCGGGCATCCTGTCGGCGACGGTGGTCATCAGCGGGCCGACGGCCGAGTTCAGCACAGCCTGCACGAGCATGTAGATGACGGCGAGAACGGCGATCGACGGGGCGATCCGCATGAGCGTGAGCAGAAGGGCGCCCACGAGGGTGCCGAAGAAGATCCAGGGAACCCGGCGGCCCCATCGGGTGCGTGTGCGGTCGGCGAAGACTCCGACGATCGGCTGCACGAGCATGGAGAGCACGACGCCGATCGAGGTGATGATGGCGAGGGACTGCGCCCGCGCGGCGTTGAATCCGGTGAGCAGCTCGAGCTGTCGCGCCTGCTCGGGGGTGGCCGTCGCCGCGCCATCGGCGATCTGCTGCTGCAGCAGGGTGAGCTGCTGCAGGTCGATGCCGGCGTCGGCGCCGCTGAACCAGTTGCCGACCTCGAGCAGTTGCACCTGGTTCGGCAGCAGGATCGTCAGCACAGCACCCCAGACCGCGCTGATGGCGATGGTCAGCACCGTGTACCAGGTGAGGTAGCGGCGCGAGATCGGGCCCTTGATGTAGATCGGCGAGGTGCCCGGTTCGACGGGGTCGAGGATCACGTTGCCTTTGGTGTGGGGAGCGTGCCCTTGGGGGGCGACTGTCTCGCTCATGTGCTGTCCCATCGACGTTGATGTCCGGCAGGGGCCGGTCGGGTGAAAACAGGATGCCATGCGGTTTTCAGTTCCGCAAGCCGAAACCCGCATATCATGCGTCTTATGGCATCCCGAGGTCCGTATGCGAAGGGCAAAGCCAAGCGCGCCGAGATCCTCGACGTCGCGCTCGAAGTGATCGCGCGCGACGGCTACAGCGGCGCCACCGTCAAGCAGCTCGCCGACGCCGTCGGCCTGAGCCAGAACGGCCTCCTGCACTACTTCGGCTCGAAGGACTCGCTGTTCCTCGAGATCCTGCGACGACGCGACGAGCTGTCAGAGACACAGATCGACTTCCAGTCGCCCGGCTTCACCGACGACCTGCCCACCCGCATCCTCGACGCCATCGACGACGAGACATCCGCCCCAGGAATGGCGCAGCTCGCACTGCGCGTCAGCGGCGAGGCGACCGAACCGGGACACCTCGCGCACGACTTCACCAGACAGCGCTACGAATCCGTGCGGCGTCTCGTCGAAGAAGCCGTCGTGAAACTCCAGGCCGAAGGACGGATGCCTGCCGACGCCGACCCTGCCGCTGTCGCGGCGATCATCTTCGCGGCGTGGGACGGGCTGCAGATCCAATGGATGTACGACAAGACGCTCGATGTGCGTGGGCGCATGGAGTACCTGCTGCGATCGCTCGGGTTCGAGAGCTAGCGACTCACCACTCGGTGAGCGTCCACACCTCGGGGCGCGCCGACGCCCCCTGCACCTGGCCGAAGGCGGCGGCCGAGCGTTTCAGCTCGGCGAGCGCCTCGTCGTCGCGGCCGGCTGCGTGCAGCAGGTCGGCGAGGTGGGAGTGCAGTGCGGCGAGCCGGTGGCGGTCGCCCTGGCGCTCGGCGAGTTCCAGCGCCTCGCGCGCGGTGGCGAGCGCAGCATCCGGGTCGCCTGCGACCGAATGGGCGCGCGAGAGGTTGTTGAGCGCCGCGATCAGCAGATCGGCGTCGTCGAGGCGGCGCGCGATGTCGATCGCCTCGGCGAGGCGCGCGCGTGCCCGTGGCGCATCCCCCGCCGCGGAGGCGAGCACGCCCAGCACGTTCTCGGCCTGAGCGAGCGCGGCGTCGTCGCCCGCAGATGATGCGCGAGCCGCGGCCTCGGATGCGGTGGCCTCCGCTTCGGCCGCGCGGCCCTGCCGATGCTGCACGAGGGCGAGGTCGGCGAGGATCCGCGCCGCCCGGTCGCCGTCGGGCACCAGGTCGCGTGCGGCCGTCAGGTGCGCCTCGGCGAGGACGCCGTCGCCCAGGCGATCGTGCACGCCCGCGGTCGCGTGCTCGAGGGCGGCCGCACGAAGCGGATCCGCCTCGGCGAGGGCGGTCGCCTGGTCGAACGACACGAGCGCCTCGTCGTACCTGCCGAGCCGGACCAGCACCGATCCCATCGCCTGATGCACGTCGAGCGGATGGTGCCCGAGCGCCCGCGCCTGCCGCAGCTGCTCGAGGGCCTCCTCGTGGGCGTAGAGCCGCCCCGACTCGGCGGCCGCGGCGAGGAACCACGCACCCGCCTCGGCGTCGCGGCCCGCCTCCGCAAGGTGCCGGGCCACCAGTCCGGCGGGAGTCCCCCGCGGGTCGACCGCGTTCCGCCGGGCGAGCACTTCGGCGACCCGGCCGTGCAGAAGGCGGCGGCGCGCGAGCGACAGCCGCGCGAGGGCGGTGTCGCGCACCAGATCGTGCGGCAGGTCGTAACCGGGACGATCCGCGCGCTCCACGAGCAGCCCGCGCGCGATGGCCTCCTCGATCGCGTCAACCGTCTCGGCCTCATCGCGGCCGCACGCGACCCGCAGCAGCTCCGGATCGGCGACGGTGCCGATCACCGCGGCCGCGCCGACCAGCTGGCGCACCACATCCGATGCCGCCTCGTACCGCGACGACACGACCCCCCGCGAACCGGCCGCGTCACCCGACTCCGCGTACTCGCGCACCAGAAGGGGGATGCCGCGGGTGCGGCGCAGCACCTCGGCCGCGTCGAGCCCGCTGCCGTCGATGAGCTCCGCGACGCCGGCCTCGTCGAGCGGGGGCACGAACAGGGTGTCTCCCGACTCGATCACCGCATCCGGTAGCGTCGCCGCGCCCGAGCCCGACGGCCACGCCGCCACCAGCAGCAGCCCCGCCGGAAGCCGCCGGAGCAGGTAGGCGAGCAGACCGGCGGATGGGCCGTCGAGCAGGTGGGCGTCGTCGACCACCAGCAGCAACCGGGTGTCGCCGGCGATGGTCGCGAGCGCGGCGCGCACCGCCTCGTGAACGCGGCGGAGCTCGCCGGGGGTGGTGATCTCGCGTGACCCGTCTGCGACGACCTCGCTCGCGAGCACGCCGAGCGGGTCGGCAGCGGAGCCCAGCTCGGCAGCAAGGCTCGGACGGATGGCGAGCATGCCGCGCACCAGGTCGTTGGCTGCGGCGAACGCGAGCGGCTGCTCGGCGACGTGGCCGCCGATCCACAGCACCGGTGTCGAGACCCGCGCCGCCACCGACTGCGCCAGAGCCGTCTTGCCGACCCCCGCGTCGCCGACGACGCCGATCGTGCGGCCGGCGGATGCGGCGTCGCGCCACGCTCCCGCGAGCAGCGCGAGCTCGGAGTCGCGCCCCACCAGCGCCCGGTCGGCTGCGGCGCCCGCACGCGCGGACGGCTGACGATCGCCGGGTGCCTCCGAGCGCGCGGGCCCCACGCGCGGCGGCGGCAGCCGGTCGGCGCGGATCGCCTCATGCAGGGCGACGGTCGTGGGCAGCGGCGGCACCCCGAGCTCGCGGTCGAGCAGCCGCACGAGCGCACGGTACGCCTGGAGCGCCCCCGGCCGGTCGCCGCTCCACGCCGTCACGCGGATGAGATCGACATGCGCGGGCTCGGACAGCGGATCGACCTGGGTGCGCCGCCTCGCGAACCCGAGCGCGGCGGCCAGGTCGCCCGCGCGGACGGCCTGCACGAAGAGGCGCACCAGCACGTGGGAGAGCTGGTCGCGGAGGGCGTCGCGGGTGGCGATCAGCCAGTCCTCGAAGGCGGGGCTATCGCGCAGCGAGAAGCCCTCGAGGAAGCCGTCGGCCGCCACCTCGGCCGCCCGCCGCAATGAATCCGGGTCGCCCGCGGAGGCGAGCCGCTGGAACTCGCGGACGTCGCAGCTCGCGCGGCCGAAATCGATGCGCACCCCCGCGGCCGTGATCTCGAGCGCCGGCCCTGCGGATGCGGCGACCGAGAGCGTGCGCCGCAGTGTCGCGCGGGCGCGGTTGCGATCGAGTTCGGGCCACAGCATCGCGGCGAGGGCGTCGCGGCCGTGCTCACGGCCGCTCACCGCCGCGAGCGCGATCATCGCCACCGCCTTGCGGGTGTCGAACTTCACATCCGCACCGTCGAGGCGCACGTGAGGCGGCCCGAAGAGCCGGATCTCGAGTCCCGCCATGGCGCCTCCACACGTGCGATTCGGCTCACACCGTAACGCCTTCCGCGCGTCGGCACGTTCCGAATGCGGGAAAAGATCCCCTGCCGTAACGGTGTCGGAACGGTCCAAGATGAAGCATCGTCGTGACACCCCGCCGCGGCGGACAGGAGGGAACGATGACCGACATGCTGGAAGCGCGGTCCGAATCGGACACCGGCACCCCGTCCGTCGACGCCCCCGAGTCGGGAGCCGGAGCGCCGTCGGCCGCCTCCCGCGACGCACAGCCGGCATCCCGCACCCGGACGGAGAAGCGGGCCGCCGCGCGCGGCCGCAAAGCCGCCCGCCGCACCGAGTCCGCACCGCAGGCGCGCGCCGAGGTCATCGACATCGACGTCGACCCCAACGATCCGCTGCTGATCTTCCTGCAGACGGCACCCGGCCCCCTCGAGATCGGGGCGCTCCCCTCCTACTCCCCCGCCGTCACGCGGATGCGGGAACAAGGCGTGCAGATGGTGGTTCCGCTCGTCACCAGCGGCGAGCTCGTCGGCATCCTCGCCCTCGGCCCGCGCCTCTCGGAGCGCACCTACTCGCGCAACGACAAGCGCCTGCTCGACAGCCTCGCCCGCTACGCCGCCCCCGCCCTCCGCCTCGGTCAGCTGATGCGCGAGCAGGAGAAGGAGGCGCGCGACCGCGAGCGCATCGAACAGGAGCTGCACGTGGCGCAGCTCATCCAGCAGCAGTTCCTGCCCGACGAGCTGCCCGAGCTGGGCGGATGGCACCTGTCGGCGTTCTACCGTCCGGCCCGCACGGTCGGCGGCGACTTCTACGACATCATCGAGCTCGCCGACGGGCGGGTGATGGTCGTCACCGGCGACGTCACCGACAAGGGCGTGCCCGCCGCACTCGTGATGGCCAGCACCTACGCGCTGCTCCGCTCCACCGCCGACGTCGAGACCTCGCCCGGCGAGGTGCTCCGGCGGGTCAACGAGCTGCTGATCCCCCAGATCCCGATGAACATGTTCGTCACCTGCCTGGTGCTCGTGATCGACCTGCAGACCGGCAGCACGCACTTCGCCAACGCCGGCCACAACCTCCCGTACCTGCGACGCGGGGGCAGGGTCACCCAACTCGAGGCGCGCGGGATGCCGCTCGGGCTCATGTCGGGAAGCGTCTACGACGAGCACGAGACGGTGATCGAACCGGGCGACATCGTGCTGCTCTACAGCGACGGCATCACCGAGCAGCACGATCGCAGCGGCGACATGTTCGGCTTCGGGCGGACCGCCGACCTGGTGGCCGCCGCCACCTCCGGTGACGACCTGATCGACCGCAGCGTCGAAGCGCTCGGCGTGTTCTCCGCCGACGTCGACCAGGAAGACGACATCACGCTCGTTGCGCTGCATCGCGGCCGTTCCGGCGGATACCACGACACCCTGTCGTTCTCGGTGCCGAGCGAACCCGGCAACGAGCGGGAGGTGATGGACCGCGTGGCGGCCGTCGCCGAATCCGCCCTCCCCCTCGCACGACTCGACGCCCTGAAGACGGCGGTCAGCGAGACGGCCATGAACGCCATCGAGCACGGCAACCGCGGCGACGCCTCCCTCGAGGTGTCGGTGCTGGTGCGGCGCTCCGCCGAGACCATCACCGTCGAGATCGGCGACTACGGCCGCGGCCGGCAGCGCGACCCCGACATCCCCGACCTGGGCCTCAAGCTCGCGGGTCTGCAGACCCCGCGCGGATGGGGGCTGTTCCTCATCGAGCAGCTCGCCGACCGGGTCGAGGAGTTCACCGACGGCGAGCGGCACGTGGTGCGGCTCGTGATGCGCACCGACGACGACATCGACGGGATCGACACCGGCGACAGCGATACCACCGAGGAAGGGGCCCGCTCATGAGCCTGGAATCCGACGTCACCCAGCGTGGCGCCACAGCCGCGATCGCCCTCCGCGGCCGCATCGACCGCGACGCCGGCGACGCCCTCGACCGCGCGTACACGGCCGCGCACGGCATCGCGCCGCAGGTGATCGAGCTCGACTTCACCCAGGTCGACTACATCAACTCCACCGGCATCGCGCTCATCGTCGGGCTGCTCGCGCGTGCGCGAGCCCAGAAGGTGACCGTTCGGGCCGCGGGGCTCACCGCGCACTACCAGCACATCTTCGAGATCACCCGGCTGAGCGATTTCATCGAGATCGTCCAGCCGGTCGGCCACTAGGCACCACCACCACCGAGGAGGGATCGTGTCGACAACGGGAGCGACCATGGAGGTCGCCGAGCTCGCGCCGGGCGCGGCGCTCATCTCCATCAGAGGAGACGTCACGGCGGCGTGCGAGCAGGCGCTGATGGCGGCGCACGAGGAGGCGACCGACACCGGCGCGAAGCTGGTGGTGCTCGACTTCTCCGCCATGGACTACATGAACAGCGGCGGCATCGGGATGCTGGTGACCCTGCTCGTGCGGGGTCAGCGGCGGCAGCAGCGGCTGGCGGCGATCGGGCTCACCGAGCACTACCGGCAGATCTTCGAGCTCACCCGTCTCGACGAGGCGATCGGGCTCTTCGACGACGCCGAGTCGGCCCTGGCCGCGGCGTGAGGCACGACGATGACCGAGGAGCAGCCCCCCGCCCCGCGGAACGCGGACAACTGGGCACGCAAGGTGGACCGGCTCGAGGTCGGTGAGGAGCAGCGCAAGTTCGGCTACAACGTCGACGGCAAGCGCGTCTCCGGTCCGCAGCAGGGCTTCGGCCGCCTGTGGGACCGCACCTTCACCGTCGACCTCGGCACGGCGGTCACCCCCGAGGCGCTCGTCGCGGACTGGCGCCGCCGGTTCGGCACCTTCTGGCCGAAGGGGGGAACCTTCCACGGCAAGATCACCGGCATCGACGCGGGCGATGTGGCGCCGCTCTCCGGCGGCGGCGTCGCCACGGGCATCCTCGTGATCTACGCCGACGACACCTCTTTCACGTTCATGACCCCGGAGGGGCATTTCATCAACGGGATGATCACCTTCTCCGGCGACCTGCAGGACGACGGCGGCACCTTCGCGCGCATCCGGATGCTGATCCGGATGGCCGACCCCACCTTCGAGGCGATGTGGCCGATGGTTCGCGCGAAGGAGGGCGCCTTCTGGACCGGCACCCTCACGAACCTCGCCGCGGCGCACGGCGTGCACGACGCGGTCGTCGTGGAACGCACCGAATGCGTGGACCCGAAACGCATCTGGAAGAACTGGACCAACATCACGCAGAACGGCGCTGCCCGCACCGTCCTTCACGCGATGGGCACGCCGTTCCGGTCGCGGTCGGCATGATGGCGGCTCGCGAGATCGTGCGGCGATGCCTCGTGTGGGGCATCGTCGCCGCGTTCTTCGCTGCCGGCACCTGGTACGCGTCGTTCGGGTTCTGGATCGGGCTGCAGGCGCTGTCGGCGTTCCCCGTGGTGGGCGCGTGGATCCTCACCTCCCGTCCCGGCAACGGGGTGGGCCGGTTCCTGCTCGCGGTCGGCGCAGCGTGGGCGCTGCTCGGCGGCGCGTTCATCCCCGAGATCGCCGGGATGCTGCCGGTCGGCGTCGAAGTCATCATCGGCTCGGTCGCAGTGGCCGGGTGGCCGCTGCTGCTGTTCATCGGGTTGATCTTCCCGAACGGTCGGATCGAGACCCGGCTCGGCGGCTGGCTCGCGTGGGGCGTCGTGGCGGTCGCGCTGGCCTGCACGTTCACCACGCTCATCGACTCCGACCCGGCGAGCGGCCGCGCGAACCCGTTCGCCTGGGAGGGCGCGGCCCAGATCGCGACGGTAGTGAACGGCGCGATGATAGCGACGACGATCGTGGTGCTCGTCGGGATGATCGTGGACCTCGTGCGGCGGTGGCGCGCCGGCACCAGCACCGAGCGGCTGCAGTTCCGCTGGTTCTTCTTCGGCATGGTCGGCGTCGTCGTGGTCGTCATGACGGCAGCGACGTTGACGTTCTTCGCCTCCGCCGAGGTGCTCGCCCTCATCAACCCGATCTCGACAGTCGCCATCAACGGCATCCCCGTGTCGATCGGCATCGCCATCACCCGCCACGGGCTGTACGAGATCGGGCGGGTCGTCTCGCGCACGGTGTCGTACGCGCTCGTGACGCTTTTCGCAGTCGGCGTCTACGCGCTCGTCGTCACCTCGGTGTCGCTGCTGCTGCCCGACCAGTCGACGGTGCCGGTGGCCGTCGCGACCCTCGTAGCCGCAGCGCTCTTCCTGCCGGTGCTGCGGTGGTTCCAGCGCGTCGTCGACCGCCGCTTCGACCGCGAACGGTACGACTCGCAGCGGGTGGTGGATGCGTTCGGCGAGCACCTGCGCACCGGCACCGACCCCACCGCGGCGGTGCCCGAGCTGGTGCGAGCCGTCGAGCAGACACTGCAGCCCGCATCCGTCGGGTTCTGGACCTCGGGGCGGATGCGATGAGCCGCCGCGAGTTCGCGCGTCGCGCGGTCATCTGGGCGCTGCTCGCCGTGTTCTTCGGCGTCGCGATCTGGCTCGCGGTGCTCGGGGACTGGACCAGCCTGCTGGGGTTCTCGGCGTTCCCCGTCGTGGGGGCGATCATCCTCACCTCGCGGCCCGGCAACGGTGTGGGCCGCTACCTGATGGCGGTGGGCATCTACGCGATCCTCATCAACTGGGCGCTCGTGCCCGAGCTGGCGGCCGCGGTTCCGAGCTGGCTGGAGGCGATCGTGTGGGCTGCGGCCGCGCCGTTCTGGTTGTCGATCCCGCTTGCCGGCCTCATCTTCCCGACGGGTCGGGTCGAGACCCGGCTGGGTCGCATTCTCTTCGCGGCGCTGATCGCCGGCGCCGCCCTCGGTGTCGCATCGAGTCTCGTGGCGAGCCCGACACTCGACTCGTCGGGTCGGCCCAACCCGTTCGCCTCGGCGGGAACCGACTGGCTCAACCAGGTGCCGCTGCTCGTGCAGGTGGTTGCGCTCGTCGTCGTGATGGTCGGGATCCTCGTCGACCTGATCCTGCGCTGGCGGCGCGCGTCGCGGGTGGCGCGACTGCAGTACCGCTGGCTCGTGTTCGGCGTCGCAGGCCTCTTCGTGCTGGTCGCGGTCGGCGGAACGATCAACGCCGTGCTGCCCGACAGTCTCGCGGCGGCGATCTTCAACCCAATCGCGACGGCGGCGATCGGCTTCATCCCCATCTCGATCGGCATCGCCGTCACCCGGCACGGTCTTTACGAGATCGGGCGGGTCGTCTCGCGCACCGTCTCCTATGCGGCGGTCACGTTGGTCGCGATCGGCGTGTACGCGCTCGTCGTCACCTCGGCGTCACGATTGCTACCCGACCAGTCGACGGTTCCCGTCGCGGTCGCGACCCTTGTCGCCGCCGCCGTGTTCCTGCCTGCCCTCCGCTGGTTCCAGCGGGTCGTGGACCGCCGCTTCGACCGCGAGCACTACGACGCAGAAGAGGTGGTCGACGCATTCGGCGAACGGCTGCGCACCGGCGCCGACCCGAGCGCGACCCCCGCCGCACTGCTCACCGCCGTCGAGCGCACCCTGCAGCCGACCGCGGTCGGCATCTGGACGACGGACGGCAGCCGATGACGGCCCGCGGCGTGCTCTGGCGCCTCCTGCTGTGGCTGGGGGTGGCGGCGTTCTTCGTCACCGCGACCTTCACGGCGATCGCGACCGGTGACCTCACCGCGATCCTCGGCTTCCCGATGTTCCCGATCGTGGGGGCGATCATCCTGTCCTCGCGGCCCGGCAACGCCGTCGGGTGGATCCTGTACGCGATCGGCCTCGCCTGGGTGCTCACCGGTCCCCTGTCCGCGGGCATCGTGTCGACCTCCCTCCCGCCCTGGGTCGAGGCAGTCGTCGTGCCGCTGCTCAGCTGGTTCGGTTGGGGGCTCATCCCCCTGATCGGTACGGTCTTCCCGACCGGGCGCATCGAGACCCGCCTCGGCCGCCTCTCCTCGCTCGCGCTCGTGGTCTTCCTCGGGATCGCCACCCTGGCCACCATGGTCTCGCCCACGAACTCGACCAGCGGGCGGCCCAACCCGCTGTCGGTGCCGGTGCTCTACGGGGCGGCCGAGGTGTTCCTCGGCCCGGTCGGCATCCTGTTCTTCCTGCTCGGCGTCGTCGGCATCGTCGTCGATCTCGCCTTGCGCTGGCGCCGGTCGACGGGGGCGCGCCGGCTCCAGTACCGCTGGCTGGTCTTCGGGCTGACGGTCGCCATCGTGACCGTCGCCGTCTCCGGGCTGCTGCACCTGCTGTTCCCGGACGACGCCTGGGTCGACCAGGTGACGCCCGTGTTCATGGTGGTCGTCAACCTCATCCCCATCTCGATCGGCATCGCCGTCACCCGGCACGGGCTCTACGAGATCGGCAGCGTCGTATCGCGCACGGTCGCGTTCGCGGTGGTCACCGTGGTCGTCGTCGCGGTCTACGCGGGAGTCGTCACCTCGGTCTCCCTCCTGCTGCCCGAGCAGAGCACCATCGCCGTCGCCGCGGCCACCCTCATCGCGGCCGCCGTCTTCCTGCCCGTGCTGCGTCAGGTGCAGCGGGCCGTCGAGCGCCGGTTCGACCGCGAGCGCTACGACGCGCAGAAGGTGGTCGACGAGTTCGGGGGCCGCCTGCGCACCTCCGTCGACCCGGATGCGACAGCGCCGGATCTCGTGGCGGCGGTCGAGCGCACGCTCCAACCACGCTCGGTCGGCGTGTGGACGACCGGGGGCACGAGATGACCGCGCGCGAGGCGGCGAGGCGCATCGCGATCTGGGCCTTCGTGGTGTTCTGGTTCGCCGCGATGATCGGGTTCGCGATCGCCGGCGACGTGTCGGGACTGTTCGCGTTCCCCGCGTTCCCCGTGGTCGGTGCGATCATCCTCACCTCGCGACCGCGCAACGGCGTCGGGCGGGTGCTCCTCACGGTGAGCGCGGCCACCCTGCTCGTCTCGCTCGGCACGACCGGGGTGGTGAACCTCGGGCTGCCCGCATGGATGGAGGCGGTCGGCTCGGCCCTCACCTGGCCGTTCTGGATCCTGACGTTCCTCATCATCCTGGTGTTCCCGACCGGGCGGATCGAGACCGCGCTCGGGCGAGTGCTCGCGTGGACGGCCCTGATCTGCGGTGTGACGATGGGCACCGTCGCGCTCTTCGACACCTCGCCGCTGCTCGGAACGGGCCGGGTCAACCCGCTGGGCATCGACGCGGTCGGTCGGTTCCTCGAAGGCCCGGTCTGGAGCATCGCCCCGAGTCTCATCCAGGCGGGACTGCTGGTGGCGGTGCTCGTCGAGCTCGGCATCCGCTGGCGGCGGGCGGATGCGGTGCAGCGTCTGCAGTTCCGGTGGCTGGTCTTCGCGGCCTGCGTCGTCGTACCGCTCGTCGCGACGATCGCCATCGCGATCGCACTGTCGCCGGGGCTCGTGGTGGGCTCGTGGGTGTTCGTCGTGATGTCGGTGCTACTGAACCTCATCCCGATCGCGATCCTCATCGCGGTGACCCGGCACGGGCTGTACCAGATCGACCGGATCATCTCGCGGACGGTCTCGTACACCCTGGTCACCCTGGCGGCGGTGGCCGTCTACGCGCTCGTCGTCACCTCGGCCTCGCTGCTGCTGCCCGATCAGAGCACGATCGCGGTCGCCGCGGCGACACTCGTGGCCGCGGCCGTGTTCCTGCCGATGCTGCGCGTCGTGCAGCGGGGGATCGACCGCCGGTTCGACCGCGAGCACTACGACGCCGAGAAAGTGGTCGAAGGTTTCGGCGAGCGCCTGCGCGTCGGAGCCGAACCCTCGGCGACCGCGCCCGACCTGGTGACGGCCGTCGAGCGCGCTCTGCAGCCGGCTCGCGTCGGCGTGTGGACGCGCGGAGGCACGCGATGAACCGCCGATCCTGGGTCGCGCACCTCGTCGCCCTGCTCATCCTCGGCGCGCTGACGGTCGGGGCGATCGCACGATTCCGCTACGGAACGCTCGTCGACAACATCCCGTTCCTCCTCATGCTGACGGTCACCCTCGTCGTCGGATGGGTGCTCGCGTGGAAGCGTCCGGCGAACCCTCTCGGCTGGTTGCTTCTCGCCGTGCCCGGGCTCTTCGTGATCCAGGTGCCGCTCACCCTGCTCGGTCTCGCCCTCCAGCCGGCCGCCCCGGATGCCGCGGCGTGGATCTTCTGGTTCGCGTACGACCGCGAGGACACCTGGAGCTGGCTGCCTCCGGTCGGGCTGCTCTTCACGCAGATCCCGTTGCGCTTCCCCGACGGCCGCCTGCCCTCGCCGCGCTGGCGGTGGTTCTCCGCGTACACGATCGTCTCGCTCGTGATCGGCTCGGCGGTGCTCTCGACGATCTCGGCCGACGTCGCCCCCGGCGTGCCGAATCCGGTGCACGTGGCGTGGTCGGCGGAAGCCCTGGCAGTGCTGACGATCGTCACCTTCGGCGGACTGCTGGTGCCCAGTTTCGCCGGCTCGATCGCATCCCTCTTCGTGCGCTACCGCCGGGCGGGCAGCGTCGAACGCGCCCAGCTGCGCTGGGTGTTCTGGTCGGCGACCATCCCGGTGGCGCTGCTGATCACCTCGTGGGCGGTGCCGTCATCCGTCTTCGACGCCGCGCAGTCGCTCGTCGTCTTGAGCTACGCGTTGATACCCATCTCGGTGGCGGTGGCCGTGCTGCGGTACGGCCTGTACGAGATCGACCGGATCATCTCGCGCACCGCGTCGTACGGAATCGTCACCGTCGTGGTGGTCGGCGTGTACGTGCTCGTGGTGCTCGCCGTCGGAACCCTGCTCCCGGATGCGTCCGCGTTCGGCGTCGCGATCGCGACTCTCGCAGCGGCGACCGTGTTCCTGCCGCTGCTGCGATGGGTTCAGCGGGTCGTCGATCGCCGGTTCAACCGCGCGCAGTACGACGCGGCCCGCGTGGTCGACGGCTTCGGTGAGCGGCTACGTAACGGCGCCGACCCGCACACGGCCACCGACGACCTGGTCACCGCCGTCGAGCGCACGCTGCAGCCCTCGACGATCGGCGTGTGGACCCGACCGTCGGACGCCGACCGATGATCCCCACCCGCCTCGGCGAGCTCGACGTCGCCGTGCAGGGGCAGGGGCCCGTCGCCGTGCTCTGGCACAGCCTGTATGTCGACGACGGATCGTGGGATCGCGTCGCCGAGGGTATGGCGCGCACCCGGCGGCTGGTGCGCATCACCGGCCCAGGTCACGGCCGGAGCGCGCCCCGCCTCGAACCCTTCACGATCGACGACTGCGCCGGGGCCGCCGACGAGGTGCTCGCCGCGCTGCACCTCGAGGGCCGGGTCGACTGGGTGGGCAATGCCTGGGGCGGGCACGTGGGTGCCGCATTCGCGGCGGCGCACCCCGAGCGGGTGCGCACCCTCGCGGCGTTCAACGCGCCGATGCAGCCGCTCGCCGCATCCGAGGCTCGCCCCGCGAAACTCGCTGAGCGCATCATCCGGCTCGTCGGCGCGATCGGCCCGGTGCGCAGCGGGGTCACCACCGCGCTGCTCTCCGAAGACACCCGCCGCTCCGACCCGGATGCGGTGGCGTACGTCGACGGGTGCCTGCGCTCGGCCGATCCTCGGGCGCTTGCGAACGCCATCCGCTCCGTGTCGCTCGGCCGCCCCGACCTGCGGCCGCTGCTGCCGCGGGTGGCCGCGCCGACACTGCTCGTCACCACCCGCGACAGCGTGCTGTGGCCGAGGCCGCTCGTCGCGGCCGCCGCCGCCTCGATGCCGAATTCGACTGTCGCGTGCGCGAAGGGCGGCCACCTCACGCCCCTGGAGTCGCCGGATGAGACGATGTTGCTCGTGGCGGAACTCTGGGCGCGCGCATGACCGATGTCGACGCCGTCGTCGTCGGCGCCGGGCCCAACGGGCTGGTCGCCGCCGTCGCGCTGGCCGAAGCCGGATGGAAGGTCGTCGTGCTCGAGGCGGCCGACGCTCCGGGCGGCGGGCTGCGCACCGAGGAGCTGACGCTGCCCGGCTTCCGGCACGACATCGGGGCGACGGTGCTGCCGCTCGCCGCGGCATCCCCCGCGTTCCGCTCGCTCGGCCTCGAGCGCGAGGGCCTCGAGCTCGCGCATCCGCCGGTCGCACTCGGCCACGCCCTGGCACCCGGCCACTCGGTGCTCCTGCATCGCTCGGCCTCGGAGACGGCTGCGGGCCTCGGGCGCGACGGGCGTCGATGGGAACGGGTGCTGGGCGGACTCGGCGAGCGGTGGCAGGGGCTCGTCGGTTCGGTGCTCGACCCGACCGCCCTTCCCCCCAATGCGCCGCGCGAGCTGATCGAGTTCGGATTCCACGGCCTGTGGCCGGCGACCCTCTCGATGCGCACCGCGTTCCGCGAGGAACCCACGCGCGCCCTCTTCGCGGGGCTCGCCGCCCACGCCATCCTGCCTCTCGGTTCGCTGCTCACCTCCGGGATCGCGGTGTTCATGGCCGGCCTCGCCCACGGCGTCGGCTGGCCGGTGGCGGTCGGCGGATCGCAGGCTGTCGCGGATGCGCTGGTCGCGCGACTGCGCTCGCTCGGCGGCGAGGTGCGCACCGGGCATCGGGTGCGCTCGCTGGCCGAGCTGCCGTCGGCGAGGGCGGTGCTGCTCGACCTGACGCCTCGGCAGGTGCTCGCGATCGCCGGTGAAACCCTCCCATCCGGTTACGCGCGGCGGCTCGCCCGGTGGCGCTACGGGCCCGGCGTCTTCAAGGTCGACTGGGCGCTCGACGGCCCCATCCCCTGGCGCGACCCGGAGCTCGCGGGCGCCGGCACCGTGCACATCGGCGGCAGCTCGGCCGCGACCGTCGCCTCCGAACGCGCGGTGGCCCGCGGCACCATGAGCGACGAGCCGTTCGTGCTGCTCGTGCAGGCCAGCGTCGCGGATGCCACCCGGGCGCCCGAAGGCAAGCAGACGGTGTGGGCGTACTGCCACGTACCGCACGGCTCACCCCGCGACGAGACCGAGACGATCGAGGCGCGCATCGAGCGGTTCGCGCCCGGATTCCGCGAGCGCATCCTCGGCCGCCACACGATGAGCCCCGCAGCGCTCGAGGCCTGGGATGCGAACCTGGTCGGCGGCGACATCGGCGGCGGCATGGCCGACTGGCGTCAGCTGGCCTCGCGCCCACGGCTGTCGCTCACCCCGTGGGCGACCCCGCTGCCGAACCTGTTCCTCTGCTCCTCGTCGACCCTCCCCGCAGGGGGTGCCCACGGGATGGGCGGCTGGAACGCCGCCAAGACGGTGCTCAAGCGTCTCGGCTGACCGCCACCAGATCCTCGATCGCCCGATCGATCGCCGGGAGACCGGGTGACGCGTCGATCGCGGCGCTGAACTCCGCGGCGCGGGTGCGGTAGCGGGCATCGTCGAGAACCTTGCGTACGCCCTTCCGGATGCGCGCGGGAGTCGGGCGCTGCGTGCGCAGGCTCACGCCGGTGCCCGACCACCGCACCCGGGCGTTGGTCTCGAGCTTGTCCTCGCTGGTTCCGGATGCGACGATCGGCACCCCGTGCTGCAGCGCGAAATGCAGCCCGCCGTATCCGCCGTTCGTCACGAACACCGACAGCTTCGGGAACAGCTTGTCGTAGGGCAGGTACTCGGCCGCGCGCGCGTTGGCGGGCAGGATGCCGAGCGACTCGACAGGACGCCCGCCGGTGGAGACGACCACGAGCACGTCTTCGTCGGCCAGCGCCTGGAGTGTCGGAATGATGAGCTCGGTCGGGTCGCTGTTGGCGATGGTGCCCTGCGACACGTGCACGACCGTGCGGCCGTCGAGGTCGCCCCACCAGTCGGGCAGTGGCGTGGTCGTGGGCGCGGTGCGGGTCATCGGCCCCACGAACCGAACGGTCTCGGGCAGGGTCGAGCGCGGGTACTCGAACTCGGGCACCGTGAACTGCAGCAGCATGTCGGAGTTCGCCACCATGTCCATCGCCGCGAACTCTTCATTCTGCTCGCCGTTCACGTCGGTGAAGATCTCGTTCGCCGCATCGAGTATCGGCGCGAACATCCTGGCCGCGACGGCCTGGAGGATGCGGTTGCGGATGCGCCCGATCGGCCCGGGCAGCGGCGTGATCCCCAGGCCGTAAGGCGCCACATCCGGGTCCTGTGCGGCGAGCGGGAAGATGCCGAGCATCAGGATCGGCGGGCGCTCGCCCAGAGGGCGCTCCACGAGCATCGCACTGCCGACGAACATCATCTCGCTGAGGATCACGTCGACCGGGCGGTCGGCGATCGCATCCTCGACGGCCTTCACGTGGAAGCGGCCGGGCTTGATGAAGCATTCGATCACCGAGAAGCGCAGCTGCGGGATCGGCTTCATGGCCGCCCGCTCCGGGAACATGTCGTTCACGTGGTCGAGGTCGATGTCCGCCCCCGGCGGCATCGGGATGAACTCGACGCCCGCGGCGGTGACCGCGTCGCGGTACCTGGTGCCGGTCAGCATCCGCACGTCGTGCCCCTCGGCGACGAGGTGCCTCGCGACGGTGAGCAGCGGGTAGACGTGCCCGTGGGCGGGGGTGCAGCAGATCAGGATCGAGACCATGTGACGACCATGGCACCAGGCCCGTTCCGAGACCGTTCCGGTGCCGTTACGGCCTCAGCGCAGGATGTCGGCGAGCGCCTCGAGCAGCCGGTCGATCTCGTTCTCGGTCGTGTACGGCGCGAGCCCCGCCCGCAGGCCGCCCGTGTCGCCGAGGCCGAGTGCACGCGAGGCCTCGAGGCCGTAGAAGTTGCTCGACGGCGCGTGGATGTCGCGTTCGGCGAGCGCGGCCGACACCTCTGCGGCGGGCCGATCGGCGAAGGTCATGAGCACGGTCGGCGTGCGCCGCGACGCCCGCGAGTAGACGGTCACGCGGTCGCCGAACCCGGCGAGACCCGCCTCGAGTCGAGCCAGCAGCGCCGACTCGTGCGCGTGGATGGCCGCGTAGGAGTCGGCGAGCTGCGATCGCCGGCCGGTCGCCGCTCCCGGTGCGATGCCCGCGAGCGCGTCGACCGCCGCCGTCACTCCCGCCATCAGCTCGTACGGCAGCGTTCCGAACTCGAAGCGCTCGGGCACCACCTCGGTCGAGGGCAGCAGCTTGTCGGGGTGGATCGTGTCGAGCAGTTCGGGGTCGGCGCCGAGCACCGCGCAGTGCGGCCCGAGCAGCTTGTACGGCGACACCACCACGAAGTCGGCACCGAGCCCCGCTGCGTCGACCAGGTGGTGGGCGGCGTAGTGCACCGCATCCACGTACACGAGCGCACCCACCTCGTGGGCGCGGTCGGCGATCAGCCGCACGGGCGGGATCGTGCCGATCAGGTTCGACGCGCCCGTCACCGCCACCACACGGGTGCGCTCGTTCACGATCCCCTCGAGGTCGTCGAGCACCGGCTCGCCGGTGGCCGGGTCGAGCTCGATCCAGCGCACGGTCGCACCGGTGCGTTCGGCCGCCTGAACCCACGGCCGCACGTTCGAGTCGTGGTCGAGCCGCGAGACGACGACCTCATCGCCCGCACCCCACCCGCGCGACAGGTGCCGCGAGAAGTCGTATGCCAACTGGGTGGCGCTGCGGCCGTAGACGACCCCGGATGCCGGAACGTCGAGCAGGTCGGCGACCGCCGAACGCATCCCGGTGACCGCGTCGTCGGCGTTGCGCTCCGACAGGGTCGAGCGCCCACGGTTCGACAGCGGCCCGGTGAGGGCTCGCGCGATCGCCTCGCCGACGACTCGCGGCGTCTGCGTGCCGCCGGGCCCATCGAAGTGCGCGACCCCGTCGTCGAGGGCGGGGAACTGGGCGCGGAACGCGGCGACATCGAACGACACGGAACCTCCAGGGTGCGGATCAGTAGGGCCAGACGAGCGGCACGAGCAGCACCGCCACGGCGAGGAACAGCAGCATGAGCGGCAGGCCCAGCTTCCAGTAGTCGCCGAACTTCAGCCCGGCGGGCCCCATCACGAGGAAATTCGCGGGCGTCGCCACCGGAGTGATGAACGCGGCGGCGCACACCACCGCGACCGCCATGAGGAACGGCAGCGGCGAGAGTCCGAGGGTCGTCGCGATCGACACCGCGATCGGGGCGAGCACGAGGGCGGTCGCCGTGTTGCTGATCAGCTGGCCGAACACCAGCGCGACCACGCACAGCGCCAGCAGCACCATCGTCGGGCCGGAGTCGCCGACCGCATCCACCAGTCCGTTGGCGATCGATGCGGCGGTGCCGGTCTGGGTGATCGCGGTCGACATCGGGATCATGCCGGCGACGAGCAGCAGAGTCGTCCAGTTGATCGAGCGGTGCGCCCGCTGCACCGACACCACGCGGGTGAGCACCATCGCGGATGCGGCGAGCAGCCCCGTGACCGCCGGCGGCCACACGCCCGTCGCGAGCAGCACGACCATCGCCACCAGGATGCCGAGTGCGGTCCACGCCCGCCATCCGAGGGGCGCCGCCTGGCGCCGGACGTCGTCGGGCTGGTCGACGACCACCACGTTCGGATCGGGCAGGTTGCGGTCGAGGGCCTCCCACGTTCCGCGCAGCACGAGCACGTCGCCCGCGCGAAGCTCGACCTCGCGATCGTCGAGGTTCTCCCCGGCGCGCGAGATCGCCAGCACGACGAGCTCGCCGCTGTCGGTGACCATCCCGGGGAAGACCGTCTCACCGACGAACGACGAACGCGGGGCCACCAGCACCTCCACGACGCCCGAGTCCTTGTCGACGGCGGCCTCGGCGGCTGTCGGGTAGTCGTGCAGCATCACGCGCGCGTGGTCGGAGAGGTCGCGCGAGATCGTGGCCGGCTTCCGGGCCGGGATCAGCCGGCGACCGAACAGCGCGGTGATGAGGATGCTGCCGATCACGAGCGGCACGCCCACGATCGCGAACTCGAAGAACCCGAACGGCCGGCCCGCGGCATCCGCGGCGTATTCGGAGATCAGCACGTTGACGGGGCTGCCGGTGAGGGTGAGCAGCGCGCCCGAATGGGCACCGAATGCGAGCGGCAGCAGCAGCCACGCCGGCGCCACCTTGATGCGCGTCGCCACCACCACCACGACGGGCAGCAGGGCCGCGACGGCGCCGTTCGGGCTCACCAGCGCCGACAGGATCGCGACGACGATCATCACCAGCACCGTCAGCACGACAGGATTGCCGCCGCCGCGCTGCACCAGCAGCCGCCCGGTCCACGCGGTGAGACCCGACGCGTCGAGCCCTTCCGACACCACGAACAGCGCCGCGATGAGCACGACCGCCGGATCGGCGAAGCCGGCGAACGCCTGAGGGAGGTCGATGACACCCGTCGCCAGCAGGGCGAGCGCGACCCCCAGGGCGACGATCCCGGTGGGCACCTTCCCGCTGATGAACGCGACCACGGCGAGGCCCAGGATGATGAGCGTCACCGCGGATTCCGACATGCGCACGACGCTATCGCGCCTGTATCGACGGGGCCATCGGATGCGACAGACTGTGGTCGATATCCCGATCCCTCCACGAGGGAAGGAGCACCATGAGCACCACCTCACAGGTCGCGGCGAAGACGTCGTGGCTGCCGCTCATCATCGTCGTGCTGACGCAGATCCAGGCGTCGTTCGCAGTCAATGCGCTCACCGTCTCGATGGCGGGGATCACGGGCGACCTCGACATCGCCGCCACCAGCGTCGGCACGGCGATCACCGCGAGCACCTTCGCGATGGCGGCGTTCATCCTGCTGGGCGCGAAGATCGGATCCCGGTTCGGCTCGAAGGGCGTCTTCCAGATCGCCGCCGCCGGTCACGGCCTCGCGATGCTCGGCGTCGCGCTGGCGCCCACCGGCAGTGTGCTCTTCATCGCGCAGGCCGCATCGGGTGCCTTCATCGCGCTCATCAGCCCCGCGCTCACCGTCTTCATCGCGTCCAACTACAAGGGCCGGCAGCAGGGCGTGGCCATCGGCCTGCTCGCCGCGGCCATCCCGGCGGCCGGTGTGCTGGCGCTGCTGATCGCCGGCTCGTTCGCGAACACGATCGGATGGCGCTGGTCGTTCATCCTCGTCGTCGCGCTGGCGGTCGTGAACCTGGTGCTGAGCCTCTCGCTCAAGAAGATCCCCGCGCAGGCGCTGCTGCAGATCGACTGGATCGGCGCGACCATCGCGGCGATCTCGATCATCCTGCTGAGCTTCGGCTTCTCCGGCCTCGAGCCGTGGGGCCTCGTGGTGGCCTCCGAGGGCGCACCGTTCGACATCCTCGGCCTCTCGCCGGCGCCGATCCTGGTGATCCTCGGTCTCGTCGGCGGGCAGATCTTCTTCGTGTGGGTCGCGCGCCGGCTGAAGGAGAAGAAGTCGCGCATCTTCGACCTGCGGGTGCTGCGGTCCAGCTCCGAGCTGATGATCACGGCCTGCATGGGAATCATGCTGTTCATCGGCACCGCCGCGAACTTCGTGATCCCGCTCTACATGCAGGTTGTGCAGGGTCGCACCGGCATCGAGACGAGCTTCGCGATCATCCCCTACACGCTGTCGATCTTCCTCGCGTCGACGTTCATCGCTTCGCTCTACGGCCGCTTCCGCCCGCGTCACATCGCGACGGGCGGGTTCGTCGTGGTCGCGGCGGCGCTCACGCTCCTCGCCTTCACCATCCAGAACTCGTGGGGGCAGACGTTCATCGTGCTGGGCCTCATCCTGCTGGGCCTCGGGCAGGGCTCGATCGTGGCGCTCGTGTTCAACACGCTCCTGTCGCGCGCCCCGAAGGAGCTCGCGGGCGACGTCGGCGCCTGGCGCGGGCTCGTGCACAACCTCTCGGGCAGTGTCGGCATCGCCGTCATCAGCGTCTTCGCCGTCACGGTGCTGAGCGGCCTCGTGATCTCGAAGGTCGACGAGAGTCCCATCCTCACCCCCGAGGTGGTGGCCGAGGTCAACCTCGACAACGTCAACTTCATCACCAACGACCAGCTGGAGGGCGTGCTCTCCCAGACGGGCGCCTCCGCCGACGAGGTCGACGAGGCGGTGCGCATCAACGAGGAGGCGCGCCTGCGTGCCCTGCAGATCTCGCTGCTCGGGCTCGCGGCGCTGGCCCTGCTCGCGCTGGTGCCCGCCACCCGCATGCCCGATAAGGGCATGGACGAGCTGCCCGAGAAGCTGGAACCCGACGACCCGGATGCCATCGAGGTTCCCGAGGAGGTGGACGCCTGATGGTCGCCCGCACGCCCGGCGTGCTCGTCGCCGACGGTTTCAGCCCGATCCCCTCGGTCGCGTGGATCGACGAACTCGTGGTGCGGGAGGGCGCTCCGGTCGACGAGACCGTCGTCGGCATCACCGTCGGGCCCGACGGTGCGGTGCCGGCGCAACTCGGCTTCGACCGGGATGCCCTCACGAGGGCCGGCTTCACCGGCGCCGTGGGTGCGACGCTGGTGATCCCCACCACGCAGCAGCCCGCCTATGTGGCAGTGGGCTCCGGCGACCCCGCCGAACTCACCCCCGATGTGCTGCGGGATGTGGCGGCCGCGTTCGCGCGGGCGAGCGCCCGTCACGCTCGCGTGGCGTTCGAGCTGAGTACGAGCGGATCGGTGGGTACGGAAGCCGCCGCCCAGGCTGTCGCGGAGGGTCTCGTCCTCGCCAGGTACCGCTACCGCGCGCTGAAGTCGGAGAGCGCCGAGCCGGCCCTGGAGGCCGCATCCATCGTCATCGAGCGGGCGTCATCCGCCGAGGTGAAGCTCGGGCTGGACCGCGCACGGGCCACCGTGCGCGCCGCCGCCATCGCCCGCGATCTCTCCAACACCCCTCCCGGGCACCTGACCGCCACCGACTTCGGCCGCACGGCGCTCGAGCTGGGCGAACGCTTCGGCTTCGAGGTCGAACTGGTGGGCCGCGACGAGCTCATCGCCCTCGGCTGCGGCGGCATCCTCGGCGTCAACGCGGGCAGCTCCGAAGAGCCCGTCATGGTGAAGCTGCGCTACGCCGGCCACGGAGGAGCTCGCCGCCTCGCGATGATCGGCAAGGGCATCATGTACGACTCGGGCGGCATCTCGCTGAAGCCGTCCGACCCCATGCACCTGCTCATGAAAATGGACATGGGTGGCGCGGGTGCCATCCTCGGGGCGTTCACCGCCCTCGACGAGCTGGGCGTCGTCACCGAGACCAGCGCCTGGCTGATGTGCACCGACAACATGCCGTCCGGGTCCGCGTACAAGCTGGGCGACGTGCTCACAGCCCGCAACGGCACGACCGTCGAGGTGAAGAACACGGATGCCGAGGGCCGCCTCATCATGATGGACGGCCTCGCCCTCGCCGCCGAGGAGAAGCCCGACGCGATCGTCGACATCGCCACGCTCACCGGCGCCTCGCTCATGGCGCTCGGGCAGCGCACCGCCGCGCTGTTCGGCAACGACGCGGCCCTCGTCGAGCGCATGCGGACCGCATCCGCCGCGACCGGCGAGCAGGTGTGGCAGCTGCCCCTCGAACGCGCGTACCGCAAGCAGCTCGACTCGGCGATCGCCGACATCTCGAACCTGGGCGGCCCGTTCGCCGGTGCGACGACGGCGGCGCTCTTCCTCGAGGAGTTCGTCGACGGCATCCCGTGGGCGCATGTCGACATCGCCGGCACCATGCAGTCCGACGCCGACGACTCGTGGCGCTCGGCAGGCGCGACCGGCTTCGGCGCGCGCCTGCTCGTGCAGCTCGCCTCCGACTTCAGCTAGTCACGGAGGCCACCCGCCCTAGGGTGTCTTGCGCCGCGCGATGAACGCCAGGGCGGAACCCGTCGCGAGGAGCACCACCATGAGCCCCAACAGCAGATCGACCTCGATGCCGGTGCGCGCGAGCTCGACGGGGCCCTTCGCGCTCGGGTCCTGACCTGCAGGCGCCGTCGCGGCACCGTCCGTCGGGGACGTCGGATCGGGCTGCGTGACCGTCGGGGGCGCGGTGACGGTCACGGTGACCGTCGCGGTCGCGGACAGGCGGTTGGAATCGGTGACGACGTAGGTGAACACGTCGGTACCGGTGAAGTCGGCATCCGGGGTGTACGAGACGGTGCCGTCGGGGTTGAAGGCCGCAGTGCCGTGGCCCGGCGCAGTGCCCGGCGTCACGGTCCACCCGCTGGTGTCTCCGTCGTTGCCGAGGACCGCGATCGTGACCGGCGTGCCCGCCGACGTCGTCGCGGTGTCGTCGAGCGGAGCGGGCGCCTGGATCTCGGGCACGTCGACCCCGAAGAAGCTCTCCGAGGCCCAGTCGACGAGGGCGCCCTGGCTCTGGTCGCCGAGGTAGCGTCCGGCGTAGGGGCCGTCGGTCGCCATGAAGCCCACCTGCGCGGTACCGGCGACGACGACGGTCGTGACGTTCTGGCACGGGTTGGCCGCGGTTGCGGGGCCCCAGTACAACGAGGTGAACGGGAAGTTCTGCGACACCAGCAGGCAGTACGGCTCGCCTGCCTCCTCGAGCGTGAACTCGATCGGTCCGCTCGTCCCCGGGGCGGGAACCGTGAAGAGCGTTTGCGTGGCGCCCGGTCCCACGTCGACGAAACCGAGGGAGTTCGCCACATCCCCGTACGCGTACCAGGTGCCGATCGTGGTGGAGAGACGTCCATCCCCGTCAGCCGCGAACGCGGGACTGCTCAGAGCGGTGAACCCGGTGGCGAGTGCAAGGGCGGCGGCAGCCGCCGTGGTGCGATTGCGGATCGATTTCACGACAGGCTCCATGGGTTCGCGGATGCTACGGACGCACGGAAGGTGACCTCGTGCCCTGCGGGAGGCTATTCGCGTGCGCCGGCGCGTCGGCGCGCGTGAGGCGAATTGCAGTGCAGATCGCGCGAGATGCAGTGCGGCTCCCGTGCGGATGCAGTGCGCGCTGCCGAATTCGCACCCGCAGCTAGGTGCAGGGCGGCTGCAGGCTTTCGTCAGGGGATCGGCGTCGGCGGCAGCGACTGATTGCCGTCGCCGCCCTCCCCGAAGAGCCCCTCGCCGTACTTCTTCAGCACCTCGTAGGCGTCGCCGTAGGTCTTCGGGTCGATGTGGTCCGGGTTGCCGTACCGCGCCAGCAGCAGCCCGAGCAGGCCCTCGGCCGGCGGCGACAACGGTTTGTCCTTGTGTGCGTTCCCCGGATGCGGGTCCTCCGCCTGCGGGTTCGGCGGCAGGTACTGCGGCGTCGTCGTCGGCCAGGTGGCCGGGTCGCGGGGGACGTCGAGATTCACCGCGTTGAACACCGGCGTCGCCTCCTGGTCGCGCCGCGTCAGCGGCTCGAGTCCATGCAGGCGGCTGAGCGTCGCGGCGAGGGCACCGTGGTGCATCTCGTCGTGGATGATCGAGCCGGCACGCGTCCACGCCGACACCGCGATCGCCGGCACACGGCATCCGAGGCGGTCGAACCGGAAACCCATCTCTCCAGGCTCGCCCCCGTCCGGCGACTGCGCCCGTGGCGGCGCCACGTGGTCGTAGGTGCCGCCGTGCTCGTCGAAGGTGATCAGCAGCATCGTGTTGAAGGCGTTCGAGCCGTCGGCGGAGGCGCTCGCGCGGATGGCCGAGTAGATGTTGTGCACCAGCAGCTCACCGGCACGCACATCCGAGATGGCGCTGTCGATCACCTCCGTGCCGTCGACGTCGCTGGCGCGCATCTCGCCGAACGCCGGATGGAAGTCGTTGTGGTTGTAGGCCATCCGCGGCTCGATGAACGCGTAGGCGGGCAGCGCCCCGTTCTCGACGTCGATGTAGAACTGCGTCATCGTCGCGAAATGGCCGGTCTTCCAGAACTTCTCCAGCGCCGGCGCGTGCAGCACACCCGTGAGCGACACCAGCTGCAGCTCGTCGTAGTAGACGACCCAGCTGACGCCCGCATCCTCGAGCCTGTTGAAGACGGTCGGGGTGTCGGGCGCCTCCAGCCACTTGCGGTAGCCGCCGCCCTCCTTGTTGGTGACGAAGCCGTGGGATGTCGAGGCGTGGAAGAACGAGCGGTTGCAGAAGGTCTGGCTCGGAACGCCCGCGAACCAGTTGTCGTACACGGCGAACTCGCGGGCCAGCGTCGACAGCACCGGAAGCATCTCGGGCGTGAACGAGCCCATCACCTGGGCCAGGTCGTCGGCGGTCGGCTTCTTCTTCGCGCCTTTCACCTCCGTCCAGTTGATGGCGTAGTCGGTGATGAATCCGTCCATCGTCGGGGTCGAGTCGTCGTCGGGCACGTTGTGCGGCGGGCGCACCACGTTGAAGAGCTGCGTGTTCACGTGCGGGAACGGTTCGCCCGGATCGGGGTTCGGCGACCCCATGATCTGGTCGGTGGTGCCGGTGTACGGATGCGCGGGCACGCTCGTCCCGTCGGGTGCCGGGTTCGCGTACTGGCCGAACGCGAGACCCTCGAAGGTCTGGCCGGCCGGAAGGGTGTCGCCGTCGTACAGGTAGCCGAGGAGGTTGTCGAACGAACGGTTCTCGCCCATCATGACCACCAGGTGCTCGAAGCCGGGAACGGTTCGCTGGTCGGGCACGGGCGGCGCCTCCCGTGCGCCCAGGCTCACGCCGATCGCGGCACCCGCCGCACCGCCGACCACCACGCCCGCGGCTGCCGCGCCGCCCACCCGCAGGAAGTCCCGACGCGTCGCGCCATCCTTCGGGGCCTGCCCCGGTGCGTCCTCACGCTCGCCAGCCATGAGTCCATCTCAGCAGAGAACGCCCCGGATGCGGTGGGCTAGCGTTGATCCGTGACCGTCTTCTCCCCCGAAATCGTCGCCGCCGTCCTGCATCACATGAACGACGACCACACCGACGACAACGTGCTCATCGTCCGCGCCTTCGCCGGAGTCGAACCCGACAGCGCCACCATGACCACCCTCGACCACCAGGGCGGCACCTGGAGCTACACCGCGGACGGCGACACGCACGAGCTCACCGTCCCGTGGTCGCGCGAGATCAGCGAGCGTCCGGAGATCCGCCGCGAGGTGGTCGTGCTCTACGACGCCGCCTGCGCGAAGCTCGGCATCGAGCCCCGCACGCACGCCTGATCCGTCGCAGCTGAGCCCGTGAGCCCGAACCGGATCGCCGCCGCAGTCGCTGCGGTCGTGTTCGGTGTCGCCGGGGTCTGGGGCGCGGTCGCATCCGCCGCCCTCGGTCTCATCGCCGATCCGGGTTCGCTGCTCGCGGGGGTGCTCGGCACCGACCTGCTGCTCTCGCTCGTGCACCTCGCGATCGCCGTCTGCCTCACCGTCGCGTGCATCCGAAGCGACCGCGCCGCCCGCAACGCGAACGTCGCCGTCGGCACGGTGCTGCTCGCCCTCGGGCTGTTCGGGCTCTTCGCGGTCGGCACCCCCGCCAACTGGTTCGCCCTCAACGGCGTCACCAACGTGCTGCACTTCGCCGGTTCGACGGCGCTGCTGGCCACCGGACTGGGGGCGCCTCCTGTGGGCGGCAGCGCATCCAGCGGTCGACCGGGAGTCCGCGCCCCGCTAAACTAAGGGCAACCTAACCCGAGGAGTGCCCCTGTGTCCGTGATCCCCTTCTCCCAGGCTCTCCGCGAGCGCACCTGGTCGGGCCACTCCGACAGCGAGGGCGCCGGCTTCATGACCGACCTCATGAAGGGCGAAGGCACCCGCGAGGACTACATCGCCCTCGTGGCCCAGCACTACTTCATCTACGAGGCCATCGAGGGCGCCGAGAAGGTCTTCGCCGACGATGCCGTCGTCGCCCAGTTCGCCACGCCCCGCCTCACGCGCCTGCCCGCCCTCGAAGCCGACCTCGAGTTCCTTCTGGGCGACGACTGGCGCGACCAGATCGCACCGCTCCCCACGACGATCGCCTACGTCGACCGCATCCGTCGCGTCACGGCCGACCGCTGGTCGGGCGGGTTCGTCGCCCACCACTACACCCGCTACCTCGGCGACCTCTCGGGCGGCCAGTTCATCCGCAAGGTCATGCAGCGCCGTTTCGGCTTCGAGACCAACGGCGTCGGCTTCTACCTCTTCGACGAGATCGCCGACCCGAAGGAGTTCAAGGAGACCTACCGCGAGGAGCTCGACGCGGTCTCCTGGGATGAGGCCGAGCGCGAGCGCGTGATCGACGAGGTGCTGCTCGCCTACCGCTTCAACACCGAGCTCTTCGACGACCTCGCGCGCGCGAAGGCCGCTGCCTAGGCTTCGAGGTCAGGCCCGGATGCCGGGGATCGGCTTCACGCCCGACATGAAGCGCTTGACGTTCTCGTCGACGATGATGTCGCTGGGGCGCAGGGGGCGCGACAGGTACAGCCCGTCGAGCTCGGTGATACGGCTGAGCGCCACGTAGGTCTGTCCTGGCGCGAAGCTGCGCTGGCCGAGGTCGACGATGGCGCGGTCGTAGCTCTTGCCCTGTGACTTGTGGATGGTGACCGCCCACGCGAGGCGCAGCGGGAACTGCGTGAACTCGGCCACGACATCCTTCGTGAGCTGCTTGGTGACGGGCGAGTAGCTGTACTTGTAGCGCTCCCACGTGGCGGGCTGCACCTCGTGGTCTTCGCCGTCGATCTCGACGATGACGGTGTCGGAGATCTTCACCACCTCGCCGATGGTGCCGTTCACCCAGCGGCCTTCGCCTCCGGCGTCGTTGCGCAAGAACATCACCTGTGCGCCGATCTTCAGCTCGAGCTTCTCGTCGGCGGGGAAGGCACGGCCGCCGAAGTCGCCGTTCACGTCGGCCACGGCGGTGAGGGCGCGGCCCGGCAGTCGGCCGAGCGCGGCCGCGTTGATGCGATTGACCGTGGCGTTGGTGGTGGCGAGCGTGATCGCCCCGTCTTCGGGCGCGGGCCGTGCGCCCACCGAGTTGAGCCGGCCCGCCATCTCGGCGGTGACCATGCCGTACCGCACGGCGTTCAGCAGCTGCTTGAATTCGAGCTCATGCTGGCGGTGGATGGTGCCGAGCTCGTAGATGACGAGGTCGGCCTCCTCCCACACCTTCGCGTCGAAGAACCAGAGCGAGCGGTAGCGGTCGGCGAAGTAGGCGCGCTCGTCGCCGTCGCCCGGCACCGGCGCGAGCTGGAACGGGTCGCCGAAAAGCACCAGCTGCACGCCGCCGAACGGCTCGTTCGGTTTCTGCCGCGCTTGGCGCAGGCTGCGGTCCATGGCGTCGAGCAGGTCGGCGTTGACCATCGAGACCTCGTCGACCACGAGCGTGTCGATGGCGTTCAGCAGCTTCTTCAGCTCGGCCGACTGGTCGATCTCGTGGTCGGCGATGACGCCGATCGGCAGCCGGAACAGCGAGTGGATGGTCTGCCCGCCGACGTTCAGCGCGGCGACGCCGGTGGGCGCGCAGATGACGAGCTGCTTGGAGGTGTTCCACGCCAGATGCTCGAGGAGCGTCGACTTGCCGGTGCCGGCCCGGCCGGTGACGAAGATGTGCTCGCGCGTGGTCTCGATCGCCTCGAACACCGCCTGCTGTTCGGGGGCGAGGGCGGGGCGAGACACCACAGAAGGCTAACCGAGCGCGACGGTCCGGCCGTGCGGGCACGGCAGAATGTGGAGCATGCGGATGGCGTGGGCGTGGGCGGGCGCGCTGGCTGCGGTCGCGGTGGCGATCGTCGGCGGGGTGGCGATCGCGAACGCGACCGTGTTCTCGGCCTCGTCCTTCGCGCGCGACTACCTCGACGCGCTGCGCGCCGACCGCATCCACGAGGTGCTCGCACTTCCGGGAGTCGACGCCGGCGGTCTCGACGACCGGCTGCTCGACCCGCTGGCGACCTCCGATTTCGATTTCGAGCTGGGAGCCGACTCCGAGGTGGACGGGGTGCACAGCGTCAGGGTGACCTTCTCCGGCATGGAGGTCGACGGCACGGCGACCCTCAAGATCGAACGCATCGGCACCCGTTTCGGGATGTTCCCGGAGTGGGGGTTCGCAAGCTCCCCGATCACCCCGGTGACGGTCGCATTGACCGGGGATGCGCGAGCCACCGTCGGCGAGTTGGCGTTCGAGCTCGAGGGCGGCGCCCCGACCACCTTCGCGGCACTCACTCCCGGCGTCTACACGTTCGGCCAGCAGTCCGAGTTCCTCGCGTCCGACAGGTCGGTGGCAGTCGCTGCCACCGGAACCGAGACACAGGTCGCCCTCACGATCGCACCGACGGATGCGTTCGTCGCGGCTGTGCAGGCCGCGATGGAGGCCGACCTCACCGCCTGCACCACGCAGAAGGTGCTGTTCCCCACGCGCTGCCCCTTCGGCCACGCGATCGAGAACCGGGTGGTCTCCGACCCGACCTGGACCATCGCCGAGATGCCCACGGCGACCATCGCCGCATCCGATCGCATCGGGATCTGGGCCGTGTCACCCGCCGCGGGTGTCGCGCACCTGAGTGTTCAGGTGCAGTCGCTGTTCGACGGCCGCGTGTCGACCCTCGAGCAGGATGTGCCCTTCCAGGCCGGCTACCTGATCGCGTTCGACGGCGACACGGTGGTGCTCGACCCGCGCATCCGCTGAGGGCGGTTCAACCTGCGGGGGTGCGGGGCCCGCGCTTCGCGAGCATCTCGTTGTACGCGGCGAGTTCGGCGTCGCCATCACGATCGGCGGCACGGTCACGACGCTTCGCCTCGCGCTCGTCGCTGCGCGCCCACTGGATCGCCACGACGATCGCGAGCGCGACGGTGGGGATCTCGCCCACGCTCCACGCGATCCCGCCGCCGTACTGCTGATCCTCGAGCGGCGGCAGACCCCACACGCGACCCATGGCGCCGTACCAGTCGGCGAGCATGAGGCCCTCGTTCGACATGATCGCCAGGCCGAAGAAGGCGTGGAACGCCATCGTGGCGAGCAGCAGCACCAGCCGCAGGGCGTACGGCGGCCTGCTCTTCACCGGATCGACGCCCACCAGCACGAGGGCGAACAGGTAGCCCGTGATGAGGAAGTGCGTGACCATCCAGACGTGGCCCACGTGGTCGGTGACCGCCCAGCGGAAGATGCCCGTGTAGTAGAAGAGCCAGAGGGATGCCGCGAACAGCACCGCCGCCACGAACGGGTTGGTGAGCACGTTCGCGACGGGCGACTGCACCGCCCACAGGATCCACTCGCGCGCCCCGCGGCTGCCGTCATCCCGTTTGCGGATGGCGCGGGCCGCGAGCGTGACCGGAGCGGCGAGCACGAGCAGGATGGGGATCGCCATCGTGAGGATCATGTGGCCGAGCATGTGGGTGGAGAACAGGTACTGCTCGTACACGGCGGGGGCGCCGTTGGTCACCCACAGCAGCGCCGCGAGGCCGACCAGCCAGAGCGCCGTGCGGTACCAGGGCCAGCGGTCGCCGCGACGGCGCAGACGCCGTACGCCCGCGATGTAGAAGAAGGCGCCGAACGCGACCACCAGGGCCCACAGCAGTTCGAGTCGCCACTCGGTGAGGAAGCGGATGGGGGTCAACTCGTCGGGCAGCTCGCGGCCGGTGAGGTACGCGGCGGGCGTCGGGGTGGCGAGCTCGGTGGTCGGCACCTCCTCGACGGGCGGCGCGGTGCGGGCGAGTCCCGCGGCGACCCCTGCCGCGATGCCCATGAAGAGGAGCTCCGCCGCGACCAGCAGACGGAACCAGCCGGGAGCCTCGTCGCGCACGCGGGCGATCACGAAGCGGCGCTGCACGGCGCCCAACGCCCCGAGCACGAGCAGCGCCACGACCTTCGCCACCACGAGGATCCCGTAGGGGGTGCCGAGGTTCTGCAGGTCGCCGACACGGACCGCCGCCGACACGTATCCGGAGAGCGCCACCACCACGAACGACAGGAGGGCGAGGGTCGAGTAGCGCCCGAGCACCGTACGAAGCTGATCGGCGTCGAGCAGCCGACGCACCACGACGAGCGCCAGCAGGCCGCCCAGCCACACGCAGACGAACAGCATGTGCAGCCAGATCGAGCTCACCGCGAGGTCATGGTCGGCGGTCGATCCGGCGTGGCCCTGCTGCGCGATCGGCACGAGACCGAGGGCACCGCCCACCGCGACGAACGCGAGAGCGGTCACGTTGCGCACCGCGAAGCAGACGGCCGTCGCCGCCGCGGCCACCAGGGTGACCGTGAGCCATGCACGCCCCACCGGCACCTCGGTCAGGAAGGTGCCGAGCTGCTGCCCGTAGGTGTCGTCGAGCGTGGGTTCGGAGATGTGGAGGCTCTGGAAGAGCAGGAACGCGGTCGAGGCCGAGGCCACCGTCCACACGGCGGCGGATGCGGCAGCCACATCCGCTGCACGGTCGAAGGCCTTGCTGCCCGGCGTCAGCGCGAAGCAGGCGAGGACGAGGGCGCCGATCGTGCCCGCGGCACCCAGGTCGACGAGGACCGTCGCGATGGGGATGCCGTACCGCACCACCGCGCCGGGGTCGACGAGCGGGAGGGGGGCCGCTCCGCCACCGACCGCGAGCGCGACGAGCAGCGCCGCGAGAGCGGCGAGCAGGAGGAGGGCGGGTCCGGTGACCCACGCGAGGCGCCGCACCCCTTCAGCTTAAGCGCGGAAAGGCGCCGACCTTCTCCGGTCGGCGCCTTCCGTGATGCTCGGTTGTTACTTGACAGCAGCCTTGAGCTTGCTGCCGGCCGAGACCTTGACGCCGTTGGACGCGGCGATCTGGATGGTCTCGCCGGTGGCGGGGTTGCGGCCCGCACGCGCGGCGCGGTGGGTCTTCTCGAACGAGACCCAGCCCGGGATGCTGACCTTCTTGCCGCCGCCGACCTGCGCGGCCACGACGCCGAAGAACGCGTCGACGACCTTTCCGACGGTCGCCTGGCTCTCGCCGGTCTCCGCAGCGATGGCGGCGACGAGGTCGCTCTTGTTGAGGGTGTCAGCCATTGGTGTCCTCCTCGGACGTTTTCTTCTGGATTCTGGTGCAGCTCCCCGAGGGGTGCTGCGGGGGTTGGCCCTGAGGCTGTGACCCCTGAACCGTGCTCGAAACTATCAGTGATCCCCGACATTTCGGGGCTTTTCGCCCCGGTGATCCCTCAGGTTCTTATTGAGGGTTTGAAATCGCGTCAACGGCATCCGGAGACGACGAAGGGGCGCCGGCGCGAAGCCGACGCCCCTTCGGACGTGATGCAGAGGTGCTTACCAGCTCGACTTGGTGACGCCGGGCAGCTCGCCACGGTGCGCCATGTCGCGGAAGCGGACACGGGAGACACCGTAGGCGCTGAGGTAACCACGGGGACGCCCGTCGATCGCGTCGCGACCGCGCAGGCGGATCGGCGAGGCGTCGCGGGGCAGCTTCTGCAGGCCCAGGCGGGCCGCCTCACGCTGCTCGTCGGTCGACTCGGGGCTGACGAGTGCCTTCTTCAGCTCGAGGCGCTTCGCGGCGTAGCGCTCGACGATGACCTTCCGCTGCTCGTTCTTGGCGATCTTGCTCTTCTTGGCCATGTTTAGCGCTCCTCACGGAACTCGACGTGCTTGCGCACGACGGGGTCGTACTTCTTGAGCACGAGACGGTCGGGGTCGTTGCGCCGGTTCTTCTTGGTCACGTAGGTGTAACCGGTTCCGGCGGTGGAGCGGAGCTTGATGATCGGACGGATGTCCTGAGCCTTCTTGGCCATCTCAGATCTTCTCCCCTCGTGCGAGGAGGTCCTGGACGACCGCCTCGATGCCGCGTGCGTCGATCACCTTGATGCCCTTGGCGGACACATTGAGGGAGATCGTGCGCTTGAGCGACGGGACGTAGTACTTCTTCTTCTGCACGTTCGGGTCGAAGCGGCGCTTCGTCCGGCGGTGCGAGTGCGAGATGTTGTGTCCGAAGCCGGGGACGGCTCCGGTCACCTGGCACACTGCTGCCATGGTTCTTTCCTTTTCGCTACCGTGAGGCGAACGCCTCACCCAAGGTCACTTGTCGGCACGCCAGATCGTGGATCTCCCCGATCGGGCGGTGAAGCCAGAACCGGGAGCCGCGACGGCGCACAGGGAAGCGCACTGCTGCGCAACCCTCCGATGCTACCGGACGGCAGCCGCATCCGCCACTTGCTCCTAGGCTGGCCGCATGGCTGAGACGGTGGAGGCGCTGCTGGCCGAGCTGGGATCGCTCGAAGACCCGCGAGCGCGAGCGGTCAACGAGCGCCACGGCGACGACCACGGCGTGAACCTGGGCAAGCTGCGTGCGATCGCGAAGCGCGTGAAGACGAACCACGAGCTCGCCGTCGAACTCTGGTCGACCGACGTCACCCCCGCGCGCCTGCTCGCGCTGCTCATCTGCCGGCCGAAGTCGTTCGACGCCGACGAACTCGACCGGATGCTGCGCGAGGCCCGTGCACCGAAGGTGCGCGACTGGCTCGTGAACTACGTGGTGAAGAAGAACCCCCACATGGAGCAGCTGCGCCTCGCCTGGCTCGACGACCCGGATGCCGCGGTCGCCGCCGCCGGGTGGGAGCTCACCACGGAGCGCATCCTCCAGTCGCCCGACGGCATCGACCTCGAGGGGTTCCTCGACACGATCGAGTCGGACATGAAGACGGCGCCCGACCCCCTGCAGTGGTCGATGAACCGCACCCTCGCCGAGATCGGCATCCGCAACCCCGGTCTGCGCCCGCGCGCGATCGGCATCGGGGAGCGCCTCGAGGTGCTGAAGGACTACCCCACCGCCCCCGGGTGCATCTCGCCGTACGCGCCGATCTGGATCACCGAGATGTCGAAGCGCGTGAGTGGCTGATCCTTTCGTTCGTCGGTCGAGTAAGGCAGAGTGGATTCAGGAAAGGAACCGCGATGTCGACAGCGACCATGACCAGCAAGGGCCAGATCACCGTGCCGAAAGAGGTGCGTGACGATCTCAACCTCGTGGCCGGCTCTCAGGTGATGTTCGTCAAGCTTCCGGGCGGCTACTACCGAATCGTCGCGCGCACCGGCAACATCGGCGACCTCGCGGGAATCCTCCACTACCCGGGGATGCCGCACTTCACGATCGAGGAGATGAACGCGGCCATCGGCGACGCCGCGGCCGAGTCAGGACTGGGTGGTCTCGACCGGTGATCGGTCTCGACACCAACGTCCTCGCCCGCTACGTGCTCAAAGACGACGAAAGCCAGTTCGCCGCCGCATCCGAATTCATTCATTCGCTCACCGCCGAGCGGCCTGGGTTCATCACCCATGTGGCGCTCGTGGAACTTCATTGGGTCCTTCACCGCGTCTACAGGGTGCCGCGCGACGAGTGCCTGAAGGTCTTCGAACGATTCGTCGAGATGCGGGAGCTCGAGTTCGAGGACGGCGAAAGTGTCGTCCGAGCACTCACGCTCGCCTCTGACGGCGCCGACTTCGCCGATGCGCTCATCGCGGCGAGCGGTGAGCGCATCGGCGTGACGCAGACGGTCACCTTCGACAGTGCCGCAGCCAACCGGCTCGGCTGGCGAATCCTGGAGGCCGCGAGCAGCTAGCGCTTCGCGGTGCACTCCGGGCACAGGCCGAACACGTCGACCACATGCTCGGGGGCGGTGAAGCCGTTCTCGGCCGCCACCTGACGCGCCCACGATTCGACGGGATCCGCGGAGATCTCGACGGTGCGCCCGCAACTGCGGCAGATGAGGTGGTGATGGTGCGAGCCGGGCGTGCAGGCGCGGTACAGGCTCTCGCCTTCCTGCTGCAGCGAGTCGGCTTCGCCCTCCTGGGCGAGGTCGGCGAGCGCGCGGTAGACGGTCGCGAGGCCCACCTCCGAGCCGGTGCCTCTCATCGAGGCGTGCAGCGCCTGCGCCGAGACGAAGCCCTCCGTGCTGCCGAGGGCGTCGCGAACCGCTTCGCGCTGCCAGGTGTTGCGCTTCATACGGTGACCACCTCCCTCGTTCCTAGGGTACGGCGCACACGCATCCGGCGTCCCGCCAGCCGGCAGACCACGTAGATCAGGAACGAGATCGTCGTGACGTAGGGGCTGATCGGCACACTCGAGCCGAGGGCGAGCATGATGCCGCCCACGAGCGACACGGTCGCGAACGCCATCGACAGGATCGGCACCCAGAGCGGCGAGCTCGAGATGCGCAGCGCCGCAGCCGCCGGGGTCACGAGGATCGACAGCACGAGCAGCGCGCCGACGATCTGGATGCTGGCGGCGACGGCGAGACCGAGCAGCAGCATGAACACGATCGACAGGCCCCGGACGGGGATGCCGCGGGCGGCCGCCACCTCGGGGTCGAGGCTCGCGAAGCTCAGCGGCCGCCACATGATCAGCAGTCCCAGCACGACCACACCGCTCACCACGGCGAGCGCTCCCAGCTTCGGGTCGTCAACAGCCACGATCTGGCCGGTCAGCAGACCGAACTTGGTGGAAGCGCGCCCCGGGTAGAGCGCGAGGCACAGGATGCCGAGGCCCAGGCCGAAGGGCATCAGCACGGCGGTGATCGAGTTGCGCTCGCGCGCCCGCGCGCCGAGCAGCCCGATGATGACGGCGGCGATCAGCGAGCCGAGGATCGAACCTTCGACCACTCCGATGCCGAACAGCAGCCCGGCGGCGGCGCCGGCGAACGACAGCTCGCTGATGCCGTGCACCGCGAACGCGAGGTCGCGCGTCATCACGAAGACGCCGATGAGGCCGCCGGCGATGCCGAGCACCGCCCCGGCGAGGATCGAGTTGTGCAGCAGGGCGAGAAGGGCGCCGTAGTCGCTGAAGTCGAACAGCTGGGTCCACCAGTCGGTCACGGGTGCACCGCCTCGTGCTCGTGGTGGTGGTGCGAGGTGTCGGGTGCGCCGACGATGACGACGCGCCCGTGGGACCGGATGACGTCGACGGGTGCCTGGTACAGCTCGCTCAGCACCTCGGAGGTGAGCACCTCGTCGGGGGTTCCGATGCGGAAGCGCCCGCCCGCGAGGTAGAGAACGCGGTCGACCATGCCGAGCACCGGGTTCACGTCGTGCGTGACGAACAGCACCCCGAATCCGCGCTCCCGCCGGTGCCGGTCGATCAGCTCGCTCACCACCCGCTGCGCGCGCAGGTCGAGTGAGCCGAGCGGCTCGTCGCACAGCACGAGCGTCGGGTCGCCGGCGAGGGCCTGCCCGACCCGGAGCCGCTGCTGCTCGCCGCCGGAGAGCATCGCGACGGGCACCCGCGAGTAGTGGGATGCGCCGACCGCGTCGAGCAGGGAGTCGATGCGCTCCTTGCGTTCGCGGGTGGGAAGCGGCAGCCCGAACCGGTGCCCGTCGACGCCGAGCGCCACCAGGTCGCGTCCGCGGATGAGCATCGCCGGGTCCTGGCCGCGCTGCTGCGGGATGTACCCGATCCGCCGGTCGCCGCGGTGCACGGGGGCGCCCTCGAACCGGATCTCGCCGGAGGCGAGCGGATGCTGGCCGAGGATCGCCTTCAGCAGGCTGGTCTTGCCGGAGCCGTTGGCGCCCAGCACGGCGACGAACTCGCCGGGCCGGATGTCGAGGTCGAGCCCCGACCAGAGGGTGCGCGAGCCGAGGGTCAGCTGCGCGTCGCGCACGCTCAGAACCGGCTCACTCACCGCGCCATGCTACATGAGAACCGTTCTCACTGCGTCAATCGAGCAGAAGCGCGGGCTCCTCGAGAACCGACGCGACATCCGCGGTGAAGCGCGAAGCCACATCCCCGTCGACCACGCGGTGGTCGAAGCTGGCGCCCACGGTGGTCACGTAGGCGGGACGAACCTCTCCGTCGACCACCCACGGCTTCAGCTTGATCGCACCGAGCGCGACGATCGCGACCTCGCCGGGGTTGAGGATCGGCGTGCCGGTGTCCATGCCGAACGAGCCGAGGTTGGTGATCGTGATGGTGCCGCCGGCCATCGCGGGCGGCTGGGTCTTGCCCTCACGCGCGATGAGGGTGAGCTGCTCCAGCGACTGGGCGAGTTCGAGCAGGCTCAGATCCTGCGCGTCCTTCACGTTCGGAACGATGAGACCGCGGGGCGTCGCGGCGGCGATGCCCAGGTTCACGTAGTGCCGGACGATGATCTCCTCGTCGGTCCACGTGGAGTTGACCGTGGGGTTGCGGCGCACCGCCCAGATGATCGCCTTCGCCATCACGAGCAGCGGGCTCACGCGCACGCCGGCGAAGTCGGGCGACGACTTCAGGCGCTTGACGAACTCCATCGTGCGGGTGGCGTTGACGTCGGTGAACACGGAGACGTGGGGTGCGGTGAACGCGGATGCGACCATCGCCTGGGCGGTGGCCTTGCGCACGCCCTTCACCGGGATCCGCTCTTCGCGTTCGCTGGGCCAGGCGGGCGTCTCGATGTTGCGGAACACGCTGGCCTGCTCGGCCTGCCGGATGACGTCCTCGCGCAGCACCTCGCCACCCGGACCGGTGGCAGTCACCTGCTGCAGGTCGACGCCGAGGTCTTTCGCGAGCTTGCGGATCGGCGGCTTCGCCAGCACGGGCGCGTTCGAGCTGCGGAGTGCGGTGCGCGCGGGCGCCGGGGCGGCGCCGGGCGCGTCCGGTGCGGCGGCGACCCGCTTGCGGCGCGAGGCGACGTGGCCGCCCTTCGAGCCGTATCCGACGAGCACGGCGCCCGATCCGGAGTCCTCGACCTCTTCGCGTGCGGCCATGTGGGTGGGGTCGGAGACCGCGCCGAGGCTCTCGGAGTCGTTCGCGGGAGCCTGCAGCTCGATGGTGCCGCCGGAGGAGCTCACCCGGATGATGGGCGCCCCCACCTCGACCGTCGCGCCCTCCTCGGCGAGCAGCTCGGTGACGGTGCCGGCGAACGGGCTCGGAAGTTCGACGAGCGATTTCGCGGTCTCGATCTCGACGAGCACCTGGTTGACGGTGACCGTGTCACCGGGCTTGACCTTCCACGCCACGATCTCGGCCTCGGTCAGGCCTTCGCCGACATCCGGCAGCGGGAACTCTGCGTGGGTCACGTGGACTCCTTACGGATCGGGGTGTTTCAGTGGGCGAGCGAACGGTCGACCGCTTCGAGGATGCGATCGACATCGGGCAGGTACACGCCTTCGAGCTTGGCGGGAGGGAACGGGGTGTCGTACCCGCTGACGCGCAGCACGGGCGCCTCGAGCGAGTAGAAGGCCCGCTCGGCGACGGTCGCGGCGATCTCGGAACCGACCGACACGTTGCCCGGCGCCTCCTGCGCGACCACCAGTCGGCCCGTCTTCTGCACGGATGCGAGGATCGGCGCGTAGTCGACCGGCGACAGCGAGCGCAGGTCGATCACTTCGATCGAGGTGCCCTCACCGGCGGCGATCTCGGCGACCTGCAGCAGGGTCGACACCATGGCGCCGTGCCCGACGAGCGTCACCTGGGTTCCGGTGCGCACGACGCGGCTCTGATGCAGTGGTGCGGGCACGCCGTCGTCGGCCACCTCGCCCTTCTGCCAGTAGCGGCTCTTCGGCTCGAAGAACAGCACCGGGTCGTTCGACTGGATCGCCTGCTGGATCATCCAGTAGCCGTCGTTCGGGGTGGCGGGGCTCACCACGCGCAGGCCGGGAGTGTGCGCGAAGTACGCCTCCGGGCTCTCCTGGTGGTGCTCGACCGCGCCGATGTGGCCGCCGTAGGGCACCCGGATGACGACGGGGAAGGCCTGGTGGCCCTCGTTGCGGTAGGTGAGCTTCGCCAGCTGGGAGGTGATCTGGTCGAATCCGGGGAAGATGAACCCGTCGAACTGGATCTCGCACACCGGCCGGTAGCCGCGCATCGCGAGGCCGATCGCCGTGCCGATGATGCCCGACTCGGCCAGCGGCGTGTCGAGTACGCGGTTCTCGCCGAACTCGCTCTGCAGGCCCTCGGTCACACGGAACACGCCGCCGAGCGTGCCGATGTCCTCGCCCATCATGAGCACCTTGTCGTCGGCCCGCATCGCGGCGCGGAGCCCTTCGTTGATCGCCTTCGCCAACGGCATCGTGCGCTCGGTCACGCGGAACCCTCCTCGAAACCGGCCTCGTAGGCCGCGAACCAGGCGGCCTGCTCCTCGACCAGCGGGTGCGCATCCGTGTAGACGCTTCGGAACACGTTGGATGCGGGCGGATTCGCGATCTCGAGGGTGCGTCGACGCACATCGGCGGCGAGGTCTTCGGCTTCGGTCGCGACTTCCTGGAAGAAGTCGTCTCCCTCGCCCAGCGAGCGCAGGTAGGCCTCGTAGCGGGAGATCGGGTCGCGCTCGGACCAGAACTCCATCTCGGAGTCGCCGCGGTACTTCGTGGGGTCGTCGCTCGTGGTGTGCGCGCCCATGCGGTAGGTGAGGGCCTCGATGAAGCGCGGCCCTTCGCCGGATCGCGCCGCGTCGAGCCCGGCGGTGGTGACCGCGTAGCTGGCCAGCACGTCGTTGCCGTCGATCTGCACCGACGGGATGCCGAATCCGGCGGGCCGCAGGTACAGCGGTGTGCGGGACTGGCGCTCCACGGGGACCGAGATCGCCCAGTGGTTGTTCTGCAGGAAGAACACCTGCGGGGTGCGGTAGCTGGCGGCGAACACGAACGACTCGCTCACATCGCCCTGGCTGGTGGCGCCGTCGCCGAAGTAGACGAGCACCGCCTGGTCGACGGCGGGATCGCCGGTGCCGCTGGCGCCGTCGAGGCCGATTCCCATCGCGTAGCCGGTGGCGTGCAGCGCCTGCGACCCGATGACGAGCGTGTAGAGGTGGAAGTTGCCGGTCTCCTCCGGCACCCAGCCGCCGTGGCTCAGGCCGCGCAGCATCTCGATGATCTTCATCAGGTCGAGTCCGCGGATGCGGCCGACGGCGTGCTCGCGGTACGCGGGGAAGACGTGGTCCTGGGGGCGGGCCGCGAATGCGGACCCGACCTGCGCGGCCTCCTGGCCGAGGCTCGGGATCCACAGCGCCATCTGGCCCTGCCGCTGAAGGTTGCCCGCCTCGATGTCGAACCGGCGGGTGACCACCATCTGGCGGTGGAATTCGCGCAGCCGCTCCTCGTCGAGTGCGGCGAGGTACGGCAGGTACGGGGCCGTGGTGTCGTTCTCGAGAAGGGAACCCTGGGGCGAGAGCAACTGAATCGTCGCCTCGGTGTAAGACATAGGCACCACCCTATCCGCGGGCGTATTCCGTCGAAGTCAGAGGGTCGACACAACCTTTTCCGCGGCGCTGAGGAGTTTTTCCACAGACTCCTCTTCGCCGACGCTCACGCGGATGCCTTCGGGGGCGAACACGCGTGCCACGATGCCATGCTCCTCGAGCACTTCGGCGGCCGCCGCCGTGTGCTGCCCGGTGGGCAGCCAGACGAAGTTGCCCTGCGGCTCCGGAAGCTGCCAGCCCTGCGCCCGGAGGGCGTCGCGGATGCGGTCGCGGCGCTCCACGAGCTCGGCCACCTGGTCGCGGTAGTGGTCTTCGTGGTCGAGGGCCGCGAGCGCGGCGCGCTGAGCCGGCTCGATCACCGAGAGGGCGATCGCCGTGGCGCGCGCCGCATCCAGGATGTAGGCGGGTCCGATCGCGTAGCCGACGCGGAGACCGGCGAGTCCGTAGGCCTTCGAGAAGGTGCGCAGCACGACGAGGTTCGGGTAGCGCTCGAGCAGCGGCAGGCCGTCGACCGCATCGGGGTCGGTGACGAACTCGCGGTAGGCCTCGTCGAGCAGCACGAGCACCGTGTCGGGCACCGCATCCATGAAGCGTTCGAACTCGGCCGCGGTCACGATGACGCTGGTGGGGTTGTTGGGCGTGCACACCAGCACGACGCGGGTGCGGTCGGTGATCGCGGCCGCCATCGCGTCGAGATCGTGCCCGCCGTCGGCACGGTTGGGCACGTGCACGCTCGTCGCGCCGGCGACGGTGACGATGCCCGGGTAGGCCTCGAACGACCGCCACGAGTAGAGCACCTCGTCGCCGGCGGTGGCTGCCGCCTGCACGAGCTGGTGGAGGATCGCGACCGACCCTGCGCCCACGTGAACTTCGTCGACGCTCACCCCGAACTTCTCGGCGAGCCGCACACGCAGCGCGGTGGCTGCGCCGTCCGGGTAGCGCGGCACGCTGGATGCGGCGATCGCGTCGAGCACGGCGGGCAGCGGGGCGAAGGGGCTCTCGTTCGACGACAGTTTGAACGCGTCGGCGGGTGCGGGACGACCTTGCCGGTACGGGGCGAGCGAGGCGATCTCGGGGCGGAGGATCACGGCCATGCGCTTCAGCCTAGGGCGCGCCACTGGTGGCGAAAGCGGGCCGCTGGAATGATGGCGGCATGCGTTTCATCGTGCGTCTGCTCATCAACGCCCTCGCCCTGTGGCTCACCACCCTCATCCTGAACCCGCACGTGCAGGTGAGTTCGTGGGATGCGGCTGCCGACGCCACCGACTGGTCGTGGCCGCTGTTCTGGACGTACATGCTGCTCGCGCTGATCTTCGGCGTCGTCAACGGCATCATCGGCACGGCGATCAAGATCGTGGCCTTCCCGCTGTACATCCTCACCCTCGGCCTCATCTCGCTCATCGTGAACGGGCTGCTCTTCCTGCTGGTCGCATGGATCTCGACGCTGATCGGCTTCGGCCTCTCGGTCGAGAGCTTCTGGTGGGGCGTGCTCGGCGCACTGGTGCTCGGCATCATCGCGTGGCTGATCGGCATCATCTTCCGACCCCTGACGAAGAGCCGCTGACCCGCTCGGCGCGGTACTCGAAGGTCGTGACCTCGGCCGCCTCGCGGCCGCTGTAGTCGCGCGCGAACGCGTCGAGGTAGGCGAGTTCGCCGCGGATCGCGGGTGACGCGGCGTCGTCGATGCGCCGCGCCGTCTCCGCATACGCGTCTTTCTGGTGCGCGGGCACCGGCTTGTCGGTGGGTATCGCCGACCCCTCCGGAAAGGCACGGCGCTCGACGATGACGCGGTCGACGGGAGGCTGAGGACCGCCGGTGGCGACGACGAAGTCGTCGGAGTGCCTCACGGCGACACCGCGCACGCCGTCGGGGAGCGCGATCGTGCCGCCGGGGTCTCCGTAGGTCTCCAGGCCTTTCACGTTCCACCGGCCCGATCCGGTGATCGCATCGGTCACGATGCCGCCCTGTGAGTACCCGACCAGCACGACCGGCGATTCGGGGCCGATTCCGGCTTCGGCCATCGCCTGCTCGGTTGCCCGGATGGAGCCGGATGACAGGCCGCCGACCCCGACGATGTTGCTGGTGAGGTCCCACGGCTCCTCTCCCGCGACCGGGGAGAAGGACTGCGTCGGCGCGACGTAGACGATGAAGCGGTCCTCTTCACCCGGTGCGGAGTAGCGCTCGATGCGCACCTGCTTCTCCTCGGGAACGCGTGCGAGCCGTTCCGCGGCCCCTGCCGGAGGAGCGGTGCCGACGGTCGACCCCACACGCTCGACGCTCACCGGGGTCTCGTTCAGGACCCGCGCGCCGAGCCGCGCGCTCACACCGGTGACGACGGCCGCGGTCGTCCCGACGCCGAGCAGGCCCAGCCCGTGATCCCCGAGGAGCATGAGGACCCATGGCGGAACGATCCTCCCGAGGATCGCGTCGTCGGCACCCGTCACCACGCGCCGCACGAGGGCCGAGAACTCGGGACTCGTGATGGCTTCGGGGTGGTCCAGGATCCAACTCGTGACGGCGGCGCGCCGGTCTTGATCGCTCGCGACCATGGCGCCACCCACCACTAGCGGGGGCAAGGCCAACGGACCGAGCCAGGGCGCGAAGACGGCGGTCGCCCAGTTGGACGCGACGTCGACGAGCGCGATCGCGGTGCGTTCGGCCTGCGCGTACCCCAGCTCGGCGGTGATGATCCCCGCCCGAAGCCGACGGACGGTGTCGGCGGCATCGAACGTCCTGCGTTCGCATTCGTCGAGGGCCTTCCGGAGCGGGCCGAGCGGGTAGTCGAGCGAGAGCAGCCCGAGCCGGTGGGCATCGTGCTCGAGGTCGTCGGCGAGCTCCGCGAGCAGTGGGAGATGGGCCAAGAGCTCGTCGGTGGCGACGAAGACCTCACCGGGCATCCGCACGACGAGCGAGGGATCAGGCGAGACCACGAGCCATCTCCATCCGGGCCAGTGCATGCGCCTTGCCCACGTCGGAGGCGATCGAGCGGAGGTCGTCGGCGAGCAGATCGGCGACGAGGTCGTACGCCTGGAACGCCGGGCCCCTCCACGCATCCGGGCCCAGTCTCGGGGGATCGCCCGCCCGCGCATCCGCGTCGTACTCGAGCCTGCTCAGGGTTGCGAGCTGCGTGCGGATTCGGGCGAGTTCTGCGGGATCGAGCGACATGGTCCTCCTCGGGGTCGCCTCCCAGGTTCGCCCGGCACGCCCGGGTCCATGAGACACCGGCGCCGCATCCGCCGAGCCCCCGGGCATCCGCGGGGTGTGCAGGAGAGGACGACAGGACAGAATGGCCGCATGAGCTTCGACGGGTCGGGAGGCGCCCCCTTCGTCTTCCGCATCTGCTTCGTGTGCACGGGCAACATCTGCCGCTCGCCCATGGCGGAGGCCATCTTCCGCAGCATCGTCGCCGCGAAGGGCTACGCGAAGAGCATCTCGGTCACCTCCGCCGCCACCGGCGACTGGCACGTCGGCGAGCGTGCAGACCCCCGCACGACGGCGGCGCTCGAAGCCCACGGCTACGAAGCCGGAAGCCATCGCGCGCGCCAGTTCGATCCCACGTGGTTCCCCCAGCTCGACCTCATCATCGCGTTCGACCGCGGACACGAACGGGTGCTGCGCGAATGGGCCACAACCGAAGCCGATCGCAGCAAGGTGCAGCTGCTGATGAGCTTCGACCCCGAACAATCAGGCACGATGGATGTGCCGGACCCGTACTACTCGGACGCCGCCATGTTCGACACGGTGCTGCTCGCCATCGAACGGTCGAGCAACGCGCTCTTCCGGCAACTCGAACCCGCCATCCGACAGGGAGTCTCATGAGTCCGCTTCCCCCCCAGCCGCTGAGCCCCCTCGACGGTCGCTACCGCGCCGCCGTCGAGAGCCTCGGCGAGCACCTCTCGGAAGCGGGTCTCAACCGCGCCCGCGTGCACGTCGAGGTGGAGTGGCTGCTTTTCCTGGCCGACCGCGGGATGTTCGGATCGGAAGCCCCCACCGCCGAGCAGGCGCGAGCGCTCCGGCACTGGGCAGCCGAATTCGGCCAGCCGGAGATCGACGAACTGGCCCGCATCGAGGCCACCACGCGCCACGACGTGAAGGCCGTCGAGTACCTGGTGCGCCGCGAACTCGCCGACCTCGGCCTCACCCACCTCGCCGAGCTCACCCACTTTGCATGCACGAGCGAAGACGTCAACAACCTCTCGTACGGCATCACGCTGCGTGCAGCACTCCACGACGTGTGGCTGCCCGCCTACCGGGGCGTCATCGAGAAGCTCCGGGCGCTCGCTCTCGCGCAGCGCGACCAGCCGATGCTCGCCCACACGCACGGGCAGCCGGCCACCCCGACGACCTTCGGCAAGGAGATCGCCGTCGTCGTGCACCGCCTTCAGCGGCAACTGACGCGCATCGAGGCCGTCGAGTTCCCCGGCAAGTTCTCGGGAGCCACCGGAACCTTCTCGGCCCACCTCGCATCCGACCCCGACGCCGACTGGCCCGCCCTCTCGCGCAGGTTCGTGACCCACCTGGGCCTCAGCTGGAACCCGCTCACCACCCAGATCGAGTCGCACGACGGGCAGGCCGAGCTGTTCGGCCGCATCAGCCACGCGAACCGCATCCTGCACAACCTGGCGACCGACATCTGGACCTACATCTCGATGGGGTACCTCACGCAGATCCCGCAGGCCGGTGCCACCGGGTCGTCGACGATGCCGCACAAGATCAACCCCATCCGGTTCGAGAACGCCGAAGCCAACCTCGAGCTCTCGAGCGCCCTGCTCGACTCGCTCGCGGCCACGCTCGTGACCAGCCGCCTGCAGCGCGACCTCACCGACTCGACCACGCAGCGCAACATCGGTGTCGCGCTCGGGCACTCGCTGCTCGCGCTCGACAACCTCACCCGCGGCCTCGGTGAGATCGCCGTCAACCCGGATGCGCTGGCCGCTGACCTCGACGCCAACTGGGAGGTGCTCGGCGAGGCGATCCAGACCGTCATCCGCGCGGAGATCACGGCCGGGCGCTCGTCGATCTCCGACCCGTACGCGCTGCTGAAGGACCTCACCC
>Ga0160436_1000030_pt1 | contig 88496 bp, 87 predicted proteins | sample HID1973M_E0MG_FD_108264 | JGI IMG/M metagenome (GOLD analysis project Ga0160436, IMG submission 108264) | Enriched mosquito-associated microbial communities from UW Madison campus, WI, USA - HID1973M_E0 MG | ecosystem: Host-associated > Arthropoda: Insects > Digestive system > Unclassified ...
CATCCGGTCCCGCATCCGCATCCGCATCCGCATCCGCATCCCGTCGACCGCTGCGCGAGGTGCTGGGGGCGCTGCGCCCCACGGCGGCGTTCAGCTGGGCGTGGCTGCTGCGGCTGCTGCTGAACCTGGTGAACGCGCTCGTGCTCGTCTACCTGTACTTCTACCTCGCCGACCGGGTGGGCGTCGACGACCCCGGCACGTGGGTGCTCGTGCTGACGCTCGTGAACGTCGTGATCGCCGGTGTCGCGGCGGGCGTCGGGGGCGCCTGGTCGGATCGGATCGCGCGCCGCCGGGTGTTCGTCGTCGCGGCGGTGGTGGCGCTCTCGGTGGGCGCTGCGGTCTTCGCCGTGCTCCCCGACACGGCCGCGGTGATCGTGGCGACGGTGCTGATCGGCGCCGGATGGGGGCTCTACGTGAGCGTCGATGTGGCGATCATCACGCAGGTGCTTCCGAGCGACCGGTCGATCGGCAGCATGCTGGGGGTCGCGAATGTGGCGGCGTCGCTGCCACAGGTGCTGGCGCCGCTCATCGCCGCACCCCTCGTGACCGGCCTCGGCGGTTACCCCGCGCTCTACCTGGTGACCGCAGCCATCGCCCTCCTGGCCCTCCTCGTGCTCCCGCGCCTTCGCGGCGCCATCACCTGAGTCCCTCCCCGCTGAGGGGTCGCGAACTGCACTCAACACGGCGTGTTGAGCACACTTTGCGGCCCCTCACCCGGCAGGCAGCAGCAGCCGCGACGGCAGGCGGCGGATGCGGCGGGGCGTGAGGCGCGCGAGCACCCGAACCGTGCGCAGGGCGGCGCGCTCGCGGCGCGGGTGCCGCGGGAACCCGTAGGCGTCGCGAATCGCGTCGGGCAGCAGGGCGGCCGTCACCGAGCGCCCGAGCGGCATCGCCGCACGCACCCACAGCGGCACCGTGCCGCCGGCCGGGTGCAGGATGCCGCGCGCCACCGCGCGGGCGTCGTCGCCCACCGCGAGGGTCGGCAGCATCCGCTCCCAGTAGGCGCCGAACGCGGCGCGGTCGGCCGGCCAGAGCGACGCGGGCACCTGCAGGCTGGTGCCCAGGCGACCCGACACGGCGTACACGTCGTCGGCCACCGCATCCGGCAGCCGCCCGAACAGCAGCTCGTGCACCTGCATCCCGACCCCGTGCAGGGTGGCCGCGACCCAGAGCTGCGGTTCGGGGTCGGTCGCTCCCGGGATGCCGGCGTGCGCACGGTCGACGGCGCTCGCCGCGGCCTCCGCCACCTCGGGGGTGCCCAGGCTGATCGCGTACACGTAGCCGAGGGTGTGCCGCAGCCGCCGCATCGGGTCGCTCGCGAAGCGGCTGTACCCGGCGACCGCGTGCCCGACGGTCGGATGCGCGAGCTGCAGCAGCAGGGCCGCGCCGCCGCCGAGCACGAGTGAGCCCTCCGCGAGGTAGTCGTCGGCGGTGCGCATACGTCCATTCTCGGCGGGTAGAGTTGCACTCGGCCCATTTATCTCGACATCGAACTATCTCGGCGTCGAGAGAGTTCGCGGCCGCACAAATCCCCGACGCATTGGAAGACGACAGCGTGGATCTCTACGAGTACCAGGCCCGTGACGTGTTCGAGAAGTACGGGGTTCCCGTACTCGCCGGCATCGTCGCAGACACCCCCGCCGAGGCACGCGCCGCGGCCGAGAAGCTCGGCGGCGTGACCGTCGTCAAGGCTCAGGTGAAGACCGGAGGCCGCGGCAAGGCCGGCGGCGTGAAGGTCGCGAAGACCCCGGCGGATGCTGAGGCCGCCGCCGAGGCGATCCTCGGCCTCGACATCAAGGGCCACGTGGTCAAGCGCCTCATGGTGGCCGCGGGCGCCGACATCAAGGAGGAGTACTACTTCTCCGTGTTGCTCGACCGGGCGAACCGCTCCTACCTGTCGCTTGCGAGCTTCGAGGGCGGCATGGAGATCGAGATCCTCGCCGAGGAGCGCCCCGAGGCTCTCGCTCGCATCGAGGTCGACCCGATCGGCGGCATCGACCTCGAGAAGGCGAAGGAGATCGCGGTCGCCGCGAAGTTCCCCGCCGAGCTGATCGACAAGGTCGCCCCGGTGCTCGTGAAGCTGTACGAGGTCTACACGGGCGAAGACGCCACCCTCGTCGAGGTGAACCCGCTGGTGCTCACCGGCGCCGGTGAGATCGTCGCCCTCGACGGCAAGGTCTCGCTCGACGAGAACGCCGGCTTCCGCCACCCCGAGCACGAGGCGCTCGAAGACAAGGACGCCGCCGACCCGCTCGAGGCGAAGGCGAAGGCCCACGACCTCAACTACGTGAAGCTCGACGGCGAGGTCGGCATCATCGGCAACGGCGCAGGGCTCGTCATGTCGACCCTCGACGTGGTCGCCTACGCGGGCGAGAACCACGGCAACGTGAAGCCGGCCAACTTCCTCGACATCGGCGGTGGCGCATCCGCCGAGGTGATGGCCGCGGGCCTGGATGTGATCCTCGGCGACGAGCAGGTCAAGTCGGTGTTCGTGAACGTGTTCGGCGGCATCACCTCGTGCGTCGCCGTCGCGAACGGCATCGTGAAGGCCCTCGAGATCCTCGGCGACTCGGCCACCAAGCCGCTCGTCGTGCGCCTCGACGGCAACCAGGTGGATGAGGGTCGCGCGATCCTCGCCGCCGCGAACCACCCGCTCGTCACCATCGCGACGTCCATGGACTCCGGCGCCGACAAGGCCGCCGAGCTGGCCAACGCCTGAGCCCCGGATCGGATAAGGACTAGAAAATGTCGATCTTCCTCAACAAGGATTCCAAGGTCATCGTCCAGGGCATCACCGGCGGCGAGGGCACCAAGCACACCGCCCTCATGCTGAAGGCGGGCACCCAGGTCGTCGGCGGCGTGAACGCGCGCAAGGCGGGCACGACGGTCGAGCACGACGGCGGCGTGAGCCTGCCGGTGTTCGGCACGGTCGCGGAGGCCATCAAGGAGACGGGTGCGGATGTGTCGATCGCCTTCGTGCCGCCGGCCTTCACGAAGGACGCGATGATCGAGGCCATCGACGCCGAGATCCCGCTGCTCGTGGTCATCACCGAGGGTGTGCCCGTGCAGGACACGGCCGAGGCGTGGGCGTACGCGAAGGAGAAGGGCAACAAGACCCGCATCATCGGGCCGAACTGCCCCGGCATCATCACGCCCGGCGAGTCGCTCGTCGGCATCACGCCGGCGAACATCACCGGAAAGGGTCCGGTCGGCCTGGTGTCGAAGTCGGGCACCCTCACCTACCAGATGATGTTCGAGCTGCGCGATCTGGGCTTCTCGACCGCGATCGGCATCGGCGGCGACCCGATCGTGGGCACCACCCACATCGACGCGCTGGAGGCGTTCCAGAACGACCCCGAGACGAAGGCGATCGTCATGATCGGCGAGATCGGCGGTGACGCCGAGGAGCGTGCGGCCGACTTCATCAAGGCGAACGTGACGAAGCCGGTCGTCGGCTACGTCGCCGGTTTCACCGCGCCGGAGGGCAAGACGATGGGTCACGCGGGCGCCATCGTGTCCGGTTCGGCCGGTACCGCGCAGGCGAAGAAGGAGGCCCTCGAGGCCGCGGGCGTCAAGGTCGGCAAGACCCCGTCCGAGACGGCCGCGCTGCTGCGCGAGGTGCTCGCCTCCGCGTAACCCGCATCCGCTTCACACAGCGCGCCTCCGCCGCATTCGGCGGGGGCGCGCTGTCGTGGCGCGACTCAGCCGATCCAGACGACGATGCCGGTGAGTCCATGCAGCACGGCGGCGGCACCGGCGCGGATCGCCTGACCGCATCGCTCGGCCGTGAACGTGGTCTCGTCGTACTCCGACGACGCGCCGTTGCCTTCGCCGCGGAAGGATGCGCCGGTCCAGTCGACGGCGGTCACGTTGTGCGTCGGCTCGGCGACCTCCGCGCCGACGACGAGGAACTGCTGATCGAGGTGGTTCGCGGTGACGACGGCGAGCGGGTCGACGAGGTCGTTGCCGGCGCTCACGATGAGGTCGGGTTTCAGGTCCATCGCTTCGACGATCCCGGCCACGTGGTCGCCGTCGGCGTCGACGGTGCGCAGGTCGACGTCTTCGTCGTCGGCCCAGGTCCGCACCGCCTCCACGAGCGTGCGGGTGGGCGCGTCGTCGCCTGCGGTGAGCAGCACCACCCGGTAGCCGGCGGACGGATGCACGTCGTCCCATGATCCGGCGGCCGGGTTGATGGTGGCTTCGGGGGAGGGCGGCGAAGTGGGCTCGAATCCGGCTCCGAGTTCGCCGACCGCCGTGGGGGCGGCGTGGGGCTGATCCCAGCTGTCGCCGGCGCATCCGCTGAGCAGGACGGCGGCGAGCGTGGCGGTGGAGATGAGGGCGGCAGCGGCTCGCTGTCGATGGCGCAAGGGGATCCGTCCTCCGGGTGACGAACGTGAAACAGGCAGGTGCTCTCCGACTCTGCGGCAGATCGGGGCGCGGTGCCAGCCGATCCGGGGAGCGTTCGCGAGTCGTTCTCCTTCCGGGTGCCGCCCGTTCACCGAACGCGGGCACCGTGACCCCGTGCACGCCAAGAGCTTCCCGAGCCGTCTCCCTTTCGCCCTCCTCGCGGCCGCCGCGGCGGTGACGCTCGGGATGCTCGCGACCGACGCGGCATCCGCGCACGGTTTCACTTCGGTCGTCTACGGCGACGTGTCGGCGGGCGATGACGGGCGCGTGCGCACCGAGCTGCAGCTCGAGTACGACCTGCTGGTCGTGTCGGCGGCCGATGCGGAGGGCGTCGACCCGCTCTTCCGTGAGGGCACCGCCGCGTGGGAGGCGGGAGACACGGATGCGATGGTCGAGGCGCTGGAGGACCACGCCGACACGGTGCTCGCCTACGTGACCGACCGCTTCGAGGTCACGGCCGCGGGCGAGGCCTGCACCCCCGTACAGGCGGGCGACTTCGAGATGACCGAGCAGGAGGGCGTGCCGTACGCGGTCGTCGTGCTCGAGCAGGATTGCGGCCAGGCGGATGCGCACGTCGTCACGAGCGAGCTGTTCCCGGATGCGGAGGGCTACGTCACCGGCACCAAGACGATCATCACCTACGACCTCGACGGCGCCACCGGCAGCGCCGCGCTCGACGCCGCGCAACCGTCGTTCTCGACCGAGCAGAGCGTCGGCGAGCGGTTCTGGGAGTTCTTCCACCTCGGTGCGGAGCATCTGCTGACCGGCATCGACCACATCCTGTTCCTGTTGGCCCTGATCGCGGGGTCGCGGCGGCTGCGGGAGGTGGTGCTCGCGGCGACCTCGTTCACGATCGCGCATTCGGTGACGTTCATCCTTGCGGCGACGGGTCTCATCTCGGCGCCGGCCAGCATCATCGAGCCGGTGATCGCCATGTCGATCACGATCGTGGCCGCCTGGCACCTGTGGCAGTTGTGGCGGCGCGGGCAGGCGGCCGACACCCTCGACCGTTCGAGTGGGCCGCTGGGTCTCGACCGTGCGGGGTGGCTGCGTCTCGGGGTGGTGTTCCTGTTCGGGCTCGTGCACGGTCTGGGCTTCGCGAGCGCGCTCGGCATCGACGAGCCGTGGTCATGGACGCTGCTGTGGTCGCTGCTGGTGTTCAACCTGGGCATCGAGGTGGTGCAGCTGGTGATCATCGCGATCGTGTTCCCGCTCATCGTGCTGCTGCGCAAGCGCTGGCCGCGTCTCGGGATGTGGGCGACCGGCCTGCTCGCCGTCGCGGTGTCGCTGGCGGGGCTCATCTGGTTCGTGCAGCGCATCTTCGGCTGGTGACCGCCGAGTGTTGCGGCCCTCGAAAGTGGGTCATCACGTGTTGTTCACCCGCTCGTCACTCAGCAGGCGGAAGTTGACCTACGTCAACCACCCATCCCGTCCGCGGGAACCTCACAGAAACGGAAGACACATGTCCTCCCCCAGCGAAATCACGCCCTCGCGGCGTCGCCATCGCCACCGCGCGATCGCATCGCTTTCCGCCGTCGCCCTCGGATGCGGCGCATTCGTCGGCCTCGCCGCGTCGCCTGCGATGGCGGCCGACCCGGTGAACCTGACCGGCATCATCCTCGGTGTCGGCGCTGACGAGTCGCAGCGCATCGTCACCTGGTACACCTCGGCGGATGTCGCGGAGTCGGTGCAGGTCGCGCCGACCGCGTCGATCGTCGCCGGGCAGTTCCCGGCGGGCGCGGCGACGTTCTCGGCCATCGGCGGCGCCAACATCGCCACGAGCGGCGGCTTCAACCGTCACGCGACCCTCTCGGGTCTCAGCGAGGACACCGCGTACTCGTACCGCGTGGGCTTCGAGGGCAACTGGTCGCCGACCTACTCCTTCACCACGCAGGACTTCGAGGGCGACTTCGACTTCCTGTTCTTCGGCGACCCGCAGATCGGTTCGTCCGGCAATGTCGTGAAGGATGGCGACGGCTGGGCCGACACGCTGGATGTCGCGCTCACCGCCAACCCGAACGCCGAGATCCTCGTGTCGGGCGGCGACCAGGTGGAGACGGCGAACACCGAGGTGCAGTGGGACCAGTTCCTGCGCTCCGACAAGCTGCGTCAGTACCCGTGGGCTGCCACGATCGGCAACCACGATGTGGGCGGCAAGGCGTACGAGCAGCACCTGTTCACGCCGAACACCGACCGCAGCGGCGCGCTGTACGCCAACGGCAACCCGTCGTCGAACACCTCGGGCGGTGACTACTGGTACATCTACAAGGACGTGCTGTTCATCGACCTCAACAGCAACAGCTACAACCCGGCCACGGGTGGTGGCGGCGACGCGGCGCACATCGCGTACGTGACGGATGTCGTCAACCAGCACGGTGCCGCCGCCAAGTACACGGTGCTCGTCTACCACCACGCGATCTACTCGCCGGCCGACCACGCGAAGGACGGCGACAACAAGGTGCGTCGCGTCGACTTCCCGACCGCGTTCTCGAACCTGGGCGTCGACCTGGTGCTCCAGGGCCACGACCACAGCTACTCGCGCAGCTACGAGATCCGCAACGGTGCCAAGGCGAACGCCGACGAGCAGCCCGGTCAGGCGGATGTCTACCCCGGCCCCGGCGGCGTCATCTACGTGACCGCGAACTCGGCATCCGGTTCGAAGTACTACGACATCACGGCTCCGGATGCGAGTGGCACGAGTGGTGCCGGGAACGGCGCCGACCCGCTCAACCCGAGCAGCTACTGGTACAACTCGGTCCAGAACCAGGAGCACGTGCGCACGTACGTGAAGGTCCAGGTGCAGAGCGACCAGCTGGTCGTCGAGAACGTTCGCAGCGGCACGTGCGCCGCTCCGAACGCGGCCGTCGAGCTCGGCAAGGTGCCGTGGTGCGGCCCCGACAGCGGCGCTTCGGCGGCGCAGCCGGTCGGCTCGATCGTCGACTCGGTCACCATCCACCCGAACTACGGCGACGGTGAGGAGATCCAGGTGGCCGTTCCGACGGGCGCCCCGGGCGAGTTCGGGTGGACGATCGACGGCTACAACGGCCTCGTCGACCTCGGCACGGCCGTCGACCACAACGGTGACTACTTCGAGGCGTCGGGCGAGATCAACCCGATCGTCGTGTCGGACACCCGCCGGTCGCTCGCTCCGTGGTCGATCTCGGCGTCGGTGGGCGACTTCCACGACGGTGACAAGACCTTCTCGGGCAAGTACCTCGGATGGACCCCGAAGGTGATCGACGCCGGTATCGGCGCGACCCCCGGCGGCGACATCTGGTCGGGCTACGACGCCGGCGACGGCCTCTCCGTCTCGCGCACCCTCGGCTCGGGCGACCAGGGCCACCCGCGTGGAACGGCCAAGCTCGGCGCCGACCTGGATCTGAAGATCCCGGGCAGCGTCGACAAGGGCAACTACCGCGCGACCCTCACGATCACGGCGCTGGTCGGCTGACCATCCTGACGTGACCCGGTGGGGTGGGCGCGATCCGCGCCCGCCCCACCGGGCATTCGCGTTTCCATCCACCCCACCCCCTCAGGAAGACCATGCACACCCTCCGCGCCACCCCCATCCGTCTCCGCGCCGGTTTCGCGCTGCTCGCCGCGCTCGCTTCGGCGTCGCTCGTCGCCTCCCCGGCCGTCGCGGCCACCGCCGACGAGGGCGATGTCACCTGGACGGTCCGCACGGCCTCCAACGACTTCGGCCCCGACCGCACGAGTTTCCGGTACACGCTCGAGCCCGGCACGGAGGTGGCGGATGCGATGGTCGTCTCGAACCACGGCGTCACCCCGCTGGAGCTCGGCGTGTACGCGGCCGACGGCTTCACGACGGAGAGCGGGCAGTTCGATCTGATCGTCGGCGGGGCGGAGTCGAAGAACGTCGGCGTCTGGGTGCGCTCGGATTCCGACCACATCACGATCGATCCGGGTGCCACCGTCGAGGTGCCGTTCACGGTGAGCGTGCCTGGGAACGCCACCCCCGGCGACTACGCGGGCGGCATCGTCACCTCGCTCGCCGAGACGGGCGGCACGGAGACGATCGACGTCGACCGGCGTCTCGGCATCCGGATCGGGCTGCGGGTGGGCGGCGACCTCGCGCCGGGCCTGGCCGTCGAGAACGTGCACGTCGACTGGAGCGGGGGGCTCAACCCGTTCGCCGGCGGCGACGCGACGATCGGCTACACCCTCCACAACACGGGCAACACGACCCTGTCCGCCGAGCAGCACGCGACCCTCTCGGGCCCGTTCGGATGGTTCCCGACCGCTGTCGGCGAGATCGCCGATCCGCCGCAGCTGCTGCCTGGCGAGAGCTGGACGGTCTCGGTGCCGGTTCGCGACGTGCCTGCCACGTTCCTGCTCTCGGCCTCGGTGGGGGTGGTGCCGGTCGTCGTCGAGGCGTCGGGGTCGACCACGTCGCTCGAGCGCGTCGAGGCGGGCGCGAACGGCGCGGCGGTGCCGTGGATGCTGCTGGTGCTGATCGTGTTCGTGGCGGCTCTCGTCGTGGCGACGATCAGGCTGCGCGCTGTCCTGGGGGCGCGCCGTCAGGCACGCGAGGATGCCCGCGTGAAGGAGGCGATCGACCTGGCCCTCGCGGAGCGGGCGACGACCGCCTGATCCGGAGGGGTCTCATCCCTCTCGGGTGACCCGGATCGGCGGCCGACGCGGGATGATGTCCTCACCGATCGAGAGGATCCGTCATGCCCCGTGAGACGCAGGCTCAGCGCATCGCGCGCATGGATGAGGAGAACGCGCGGCTGCGCGCGGAGCTCGAGGCGGCGCGGGGGGCGCTCGAGGCGCGGGCCGAGGCGGATGCCGCGGAGGCCGAGGCGGCGGCGTACGCGGGCTCGCTCCCGCCTTCCGGTCCGCCGGCGCAGCGCAAGCGCCGCGGCACCGGGCGGGCGATCGGCTCGGTGGTGCTGATCGTGATCGGCGCGCTCCTGGCGCCGGTGGCGCTCGTCGCCAACACGGCCGAGAAGCTGCTCACCGACACCGACTTCTTCGTGCAGACGCTCGAGCCGATCGTCGAGGACGACGCGGTGCAGCAGCTCATCATCACGGAGGTGTCGGACCTCATCCGCGAGCAGACCGACATCGACACGGTGGTCTCCGACCTGTTCGCGGGACTCGACCAGCTCGACCTGCCGCCGCGGGCGATCGCCGCCCTGCAGCTGCTGGAGGGCCCGGCCGTCAACGGCATCAACTCGCTCATCGACCGCGTCGTCACACGTGTGGTCACCTCCGACCAGTTCACGACCGTCATCGAGGAGTCGCTGCGGATCAGCCACGCCCAGGTGGTGGCGGCCCTCAGTGGCAACGGTGAGGCGATCCAGATCAGCGCGGACGGCGAGGTGGGCATCGCGCTCGACCCGATCCTCGACCGGGTGCGCACGGCGCTCACGGATGCGGGCATCCCGTTCGCTTCCGCCATCCCGGAGACCGATCGGGTGATCGTGGTGGCGCAGTCCTCGCAGATCGCTCAGCTGGTCTGGATCTACCAGCTCGCGGTGGCCGTGGGTCCGTGGCTGCAGTGGGTGGTCATCGTGATGTGGGTGGGCGCCGTTCTGCTGGCCCGCCGCTGGGCGACGGCGATCATCGGCGTCGGCCTCGCGCTCGCCATCTCGGCGGGCCTGCTGGGCGCCGGTATCGCCGCGGGGCGGGTGTTCGCGCTCACGGCGACCGCGGGAACGGTTCCTGCTGCCGCGATCAGCGCCATCTACGACGCCCTGGTCGCCTCGATCAGCGCCTCGGCGCTCGCGGCCACCATCGTGGGCCTGTCGGTGGTGCTCGTCGCGGCGCTCGCCGGGCCGTACCGGTGGAGCCGCTCCCTGCGCGGTCTCGCCGACGACGGCGCCGATCGGCTGCGGGCGCTGGGTGAGAGCCGCGGCCTCACGACGGGGCGTTTCGGTGAGTTCATGTTCCGGGCGCGGATCGCCATCCGCGTCGCCGTCGCGCTCATCGCCGCGGCGATCATCCTGTTCGTGCGACCGCTCACGCCGGCCATCATCATCTGGACGCTCGTGATCTCGCTGCTGATCGTGTTGATCGCTCGCATCCTCGAGCGGCCCCCGGTCGTGGTCGTCGTCGAGGAGGAGCCGGAGCTCCAACCCGTAGGCTGATCGCATGGCCTCGTCCACCCGTCGTCTCCGGGCAGCCGCTGCGGCGCTGCTCGCGTCCGCCCTCGTCCTCTCCGGCTGCACGGTGCTCCCGTTCCTCGGCGGCGGTTCCGCCGACGACCGGCCCGGCCCCACCGGCGAAGACGTCGCAGCCGAGCTGAAGCCGTTCTACGAGCAGGAGCTCGAGTGGAGCGGATGCGCGGCGTCCGGCATCGACTGCACCGAGGTGACGGTGCCGCTCGACTGGAGCGACCCGGGCGGCGACACGATCGAGATCGCGATCGCGCGGCACAAAGCCCCGGGCACGCCGCTCGGCTCGTTGCTCATCAACCCGGGCGGCCCCGGCGGCTCGGGCTACGACTTCGTGCACGACTCGGTCGACTACGTCGTCACGCCGGATGTGCTGGCCAAGTACGACGTGATCGGCTTCGATCCCCGGGGCGTCAACAACTCCACCCCGATCGAGTGCTACACCGATCCGGCCCAGCAGGACGAGTACCTCTACGGCACCTACTCCGACCCGTACGGATCGCAGGGCTGGCTCGATGAGCTGACCGCCCGCGAGGCCGACTGGTCGGCGGCGTGCGAGCAGAACACGGGCCCCCTGCTCGGCCACCTGGATGCGGCATCCGTCGCCCGCGACATGGACGTGATCCGCGCGGTGCTCGGCGACAAGAAGCTCAGCTACCTCGGCTTCTCGTACGGCACCTACCTCGGCACGATGTACGCCGAGCTGTTCCCCGAGAAGGTGGGCCGGATGGTGCTCGACGGCGCCGTCGACCCGAACGTGGGCGACCTCGAGAGCCTCGTGGTGCAGATGGCCGGGTTCGACTCCGCGCTGCGGGCCTACATGGAGTGGTGCCTGGCGGGGGCTGACTGCCCGTTCAGCGGCAGCGTCGACACCGCCCTGCAGACGGTGCGTCAGATGCTCGACACGGTCGACGCGCGCGGCTTCGTCTCCTCCGACGGCCGCACCCTCGACTCGGCGACGACGGCCACCGGCATCATCTTCACGCTCTACTCGGAGAGCTACTGGCCGGAGCTGAGCAACCTGTTCGCGCAGCTGCGCAAGGGCGACGCGGATGCCGTGTTCGCGTACGCGGATGCCTACAACGGCCGTGAGGCGGACGGCAGCTACCCCGACAACTCGATGGACATCTACACGGCGGTCATCTGCGACGAGGGCGACCTCGCCACCGACGGCGTCTCGACGCTCGACGGTCTCGCGCAGATCGACGCCGCGGCGCCCATCCTGGGTCGCTACGCCGCCTACGACGACTACGCGGTGCTCGACGTGGTGTGCTCGAACTGGCCGCACCCGGTGGCGGAGCTGCCCACCACCTTCGAGGCGAAGGGCGCCGCCGCGATCATGGTGATCGGCACCACGAACGACCCGGCGACCCCGTACGCGAACGCGGTGTCGCTGTCGAAGCAGCTCTCGAGCGGGTTCCTGGTCACCTATGAGGGCGAGGGTCACACCATCTACGCGCAGGGTGTGTCGTGCGTCGACGACACGGTCGACGCCTACCTGCTGAAGGGCACGGTGCCGTCGGCCGACCCGATGTGCTGATCGGCCGGGCGGTTTCAGTCGTCGCGGGGTGACACCCGGGGCGGCCAGCTGGTCGCGCCGAGTTCGCGCGAGATGTTGCGTGCCGTCTCGCGGAGGTCGTTGAGCACGCCGTCGACGGGCGGCCATTCGCTCGAGGGCAGCACCACGGCGACCGCGGCGACGACCCCGCCCGACGCATCCGCCACGGGCGCTGCGACGGAGGATTCGCCGAGCACGGCCTCGTCCTCCTCGGTGGCGACCCCGCGTTCGGCGATGCCGGGGAAGGCGAGCGTGAGCTTCGCCGGATCGGTGACGGTGTCGCCGGTGAGGCTGCGCAGCTCGCGCCGCAGCACGGTGTCCTGGTACTGCTCGTCGTAGGCCAGCAGCACTTTGCCCATGGCGGATGCGTGGGCCGGGATGGTCATGCCGGTCTCGAGCATCTGCTGGCTGCCGTCGGGCCGCCGGTTGTGGTGGATGACGAGCACCTCGTCGAAGAGCTCGACTCCGAGCCGCACGGAGAACCCGGTGCGTCTCGCGAGTTCTCGCGTCCAGCGCATGGCGCGGGCGCGCACGTCGAGGGTGTCGAGGTAGACGTTGCTGAGCTTCACGAGGGCGGGGCCGAGCATGTAGCGGTTGCCGTTGCGCTCTTTGGCGACGAGCCCGTGCTCGGCGAGCGATTTGACGATGCCGTGCACGGTCGAGGGCGGCAGCTCGAGGGCGGCGGCGAGCTCGGTGATGCCGAGGTGGCGGGCGCCTTGCAGCGATTGCAGCACCTTCGCGGCCCGGTCGATGGCCTGGATCACGTGTCACCCCCTCGTGGTCGTTCCATTATGGGGGCCGGAAGGCGTTCGGCTAGACCCCTTGACATCCGGCGTTTCCAGGACAATATTCGACATTGTCGAATGACGTTCCGTGATTCGACCCCATCCCCATCATGTCCGAAGGAGTACATATGGATGAGAACCGCCTGTGGCAGAAGCTCGCCGCAGAGTTCCTCGGCACCGCGTTCCTCGTGTTCGTCGGCGTCGGATCCGTCCCCGCGCTCGCCATCGCCCGAGGGGACGCACCGTTCACCGGCGCTGAACTCGGGTTCATCTCCCTGGCGTTCGGCACGGTCGTGGTCGTCACGGTCTACGTGTTCGGCTACATCTCCGGCAACCACATCAATCCAGCCGTCACCCTCGGACTCGCCGTCACCGGCAAGTTCCCGTGGACGCTCGTCCCCGCCTACCTCATCGCGCAGGTGCTCGGCGCCATCGCCGGATCCTTCATGATCGTCGGCGTGCTCGGGCAGAAGGCGAGCGACCTCGGACTCGGCGTCGCGTCGTACGCCGAAGACACCCCCATCCCGCAGGCGTTCTTCGCCGAGTTCATCGGCACCTTCCTGCTGGTGTTCGCGGTGTTCGGCGTCATCTACCGCAAGGCGGCCCCCGGATGGGCGGGTCTCGCGATCGGCTTCGTCGTCTTCGCCGCCATCATCCCGGTAGCCCCCACGACGGGAGCCTCCATCAACCCCGCGCGCACCACCGGCCCGATGATCGTGCAGTCGATCCTCGGCGGTGAGGTGCACTGGGAGCAGTACTGGGTCTACATCGTCTCCGAGCTGCTGGCCGGCGTCCTCGCCGCCCTCGCGTTCGGTCTCGTCGCCCACACCGCGGCCGACCGCGCCGCGAAGAAGGAGGAGGTCTCCGCATGAAGAAGCTCATCAACGCACCGGAAGACGTACTGATCGAGTCCCTGCGCGGTGTTCAGGCGGCGCATCCGGAGCTGTCGGTCGACTTCGAGAACCGGGTCATCTACCGGGGCACCCCGAAGGCCGACGGCAAGGTCGCGCTGATCTCGGGCGGCGGATCGGGCCACGAGCCGCTGCACGGCGGATTCGTGGGCCTCGGCATGCTCGACGCGGCCTGCGCCGGGGAGGTCTTCACCTCGCCGACGCCCGACCAGATGCAGGCGGCGACCCTCGCGGTGAACCGCGGAGGCGGTGTGCTGCACATCGTGAAGAACTACACGGGCGACGTGATGAACTTCGAGATGGCCGGGGAGCTGGCTGCGGCCGACGGCGTCGAGGTCGCCACGATCGTTACGGATGACGACGTCGCCGTGCAGGACTCCACCTGGACCGCGGGTCGCCGAGGCGTCGGCGTGACGGTGCTACTGGAGAAGATCGTCGGTGCCGCGGCCGAGGAGGGGCGCGACCTGCAGAGCGTGCTCGCCCTCGCCCAGAAGGTCAACGACGGCGGACGCTCGATGGGCATGGCCCTCACGAGCTGCACCGTGCCCGCCGCCGGCAAACCCACCTTCGACCTGCCAGAGGACCAGATGGAGATCGGCATCGGCATCCACGGGGAGCCCGGTCGCCACCGGGTGCCGTTGGCGCCCGCGCGCGAGATCGCCCAGCAGCTGGTCGAGCCGATCCTCGCCGACCTCGACTTCACGGGCGGGCCGGCGATCGTGATGCTGAACGGCATGGGCGGCTCGCCGCTCATCGAGCTGTACCTCATGTACGGCGAGGTCGCGCGCATCCTCGAGGCGTCGGGGGTGACGATCGCCCGCAACCTGGTGGGCGACTACATCACCTCGCTCGACATGGCCGGATGCTCGGTCACGGTGCTGAAGGCCGACGACGAGCTGCTGGGGCTCTGGGATGCGCCGGTCAACACGCCGGGTCTGCGCTGGGGCCTCTGACCGGATGCGACACAGAGGAAGAGAATGACCGCATGAGCGATGACACCCTGACCATCGGCCGCCTCGTCGAATGGCTTGCGGCCTTCCGCGACGCCGTCACCGAGCAGCGGGCCTGGCTCACCGAGCTGGACTCCGCGATCGGCGACGCCGACCACGGAGCGAACATGGCGCGCGGCATGGCCGCCGTCATGGACAAGCTCGACCAGGGGCATCCGGCCACCGTCGACGAGCTGTTCAAGTCGGTCGGCATGACGCTCGTGAGCTCGGTGGGCGGAGCGAGCGGGCCGCTCTACGGCACCTTCTTCCTCAGGATGGGCATGTCCGCGGGTGCCGTCCCGTCTCTCGACGGGCCGGCGCTCGCGGCGTCCCTTCGGGCGGGACTCGACGGCATCGTCGCGCGCGGCAAGGCGGAGGCGGGCGACAAGACCATGTTCGACGCCGTCTCGCCGGCGATCGATGCGCTCGACGCGGCGCTCGCATCCGGTTCGTCGATCGCGGATGCGACGCGTGCGGCGGCGGATGCGGCTCTCGCCGGGCGGGACGCCACCGTTCCGCTCGTCGCCCGCAAGGGTCGCGCGAGCTACCTCGGCGAGCGCAGCGCCGGACACCTCGACCCGGGCGCCGCGTCGTCCGCGATCCTGTTCGAGACCCTCGCAGAGACAGCATCCCGGACCTGACATGATCGGCATCGTCATCGTCTCGCACAGCGCAGCGCTGGCCGAGGCGGCGGTTCACCTCGCCCGGCAGATGGTGCCGGGGGCCGAGCCGCCCATCCTCACCGCGGCCGGAGCCGGCGCGGATGCGCAGGGCGCTCCCATCCTCGGCACCGACGCGACCCGCGTCTCGGCCGCCATCGACGAGCTCGCCGAGAGCGGCGCCGACGGGGTGCTGCTGCTCATGGATCTGGGCTCCGCCATCCTGAGCGCCGAACTCGCGCTCGAGCTGCGTTCGAGCGCGGTGCCGGTGCGACTCGCGGCGGCCCCTTTCGTGGAGGGGCTGCTTGCGGCCGCCGTCGCGGCGGCGGGAGGGGCGACCCTCGATGCCGTCGCGGCGGAGGCGGCGTCGGCTCTCGTCGCGAAGACGTCGCAACTGGGCGACGAGCCGCAGGCGGCCTCCGCGCCGGTCGCCGAGGAGGCGGGCGGCGTCGTGGTGCGTGCCACCCTGCGCAACAAGCTGGGGCTGCACGCGCGGCCGGCTGCCCTCGTCGCGGGGATCGTCGGTGCGGCGGATGCCGAGGTCGCGGTGCGCCGCCTGCCCGCGGGACCGACCGTGCCGGGTGCGAGCATGACGGGGCTGCTGAGCCTCGGCGCCCGTGGAGGAGACGAGCTCGAACTGCGCGCCACCGGCACCGACGCCGAACGGGTCCTGAACGACATCGAGGTGCTCATCGCCGACGGGTTCGGCGAGACCGACGACGACGCGGGGGAGGCGGAGCCGGATGCCGAAGCCGCCCCGCCGGCGCCCGCATCGGACGACGGACTGCTGCACGGTCGCGGTGTGAGCCCCGGCTCGGCTGCCGGGCCGGTCGCTCGCCTCGCTCCGCCGATCGGTGAGCCGACGGCGGGCGAGCCGCTGCCCGCCGACGCCCGAGCGGCGGAGGCCGCGCGCATCGCGCCCGCCGCGGCGACGGTCGCCGAGACCCTGCGCGCCCGCGCCGCCCGCGCATCCGGCGACGCGGTCGCGATCCTCGAAGCGACGGCCCTCATCGCGCTCGACCCCGAGCTCACCTCCACCGCCGAGCAGTCGGTGCGCGACCGCGGGGTCCCCGCGCCGCGCGCGGTCTGGGAGGCGGCATCCGGGTTCGAGTCGATGCTCGCCTCGCTCGGCGGCCGCATGGCCGAGCGCGCGGCCGACGTGCGTGACGTGCGCGACCGCATGATCGCCGTGCTCGAGGGCGTCGAGGTGCCCGGGGTTCCCGACCGTGGCGAACCTTTCGTCCTCGTCGCACGCGACCTGGCCCCCGCCGACACCGCCACGCTCGGCGGCAGCGGATGCGTGGCCCTGGTCACCGAGCAAGGCGGCCCCACCTCGCACACGGCGATCATCGCGAGGTCGCTCGGCCTGCCCGCCGTGGTCGCGGTGGCCGAGGCGCTGTCGCTGCCGGAGGGCGCGGTCGTGATCGTCGACGGCGACGCGGGAACCATCGATCCGTCTCCCACCGCGGAGGCCCTCGCGCAGGTGCACGCGCACGCCGAAGCCCCCGCCTTCACGGGCACCGGTGCAACCGCCGACGGGTTCGCCGTCCCGTTGCTCGCGAACGTCGGCAGCGCGAAGGAAGCCGAAGCCGCCGCCGCCGCGAACGCCGAGGGGGTGGGGCTCTTCCGCACCGAGTTCTGCTTCCTCGACCGGCAGACGGCCCCGACGATCGACGAGCAGGAGGCGGCCTACCGCGCCGTCCTCGCGCCCTTCGCCGGGCGCAAGGTCGTCGTGCGAACCCTCGACGCGGGGGCCGACAAACCGCTTCCCTTCGCGAACGACGACGACGAGGAGAACCCGGCGCTGGGCGTCCGCGGCCTGCGCGTCGCGCGGCGCAACCCCGCCCTCCTCGACGACCAGCTGACCGCGATCGCCCGCGCCGCCGCATCCGCCGGGGTGGAGGTGCAGGTGATGGCGCCGATGGTGGCGACGCTCGACGAGGCGCGCTTCTTCGCTGAGCGATGCCACGCCGCCGGGCTCACGACCGTGGGCGTCATGGTCGAGACCCCGGCCGCCGCGCTCATGGCGGCCGAACTGCTCGAGGCGGTCGACTTCGTGAGCCTCGGCACCAACGACCTCACCCAGTACACGATGGCCGCCGACCGCCAGCTCGGCGACCTGGGCGAGCTGAGCGACCCGTGGCAGCCGGCGGTGCTGCGGCTCATCCGGATGGTGGGCGACGCGGGCCGGGCGGCGGGCAAGCCCGTCGGGGTGTGCGGCGAGGCGGGCTCCGACCCCCGGCTGGCACCCGTGCTGGTCGGGCTCGGGGTCACCTCCCTCTCGATGACCCACCGCGCCCTCGGTGCCGTGGCGGCACGCCTCGGCGGCCTCACCCTCGACGAGTGCCGGGCTGCCGCGGATGCCGCGACGGCATCCGGGTCGGCCGACGAGGCGTTGGCGGCCGCCACCGCCGTGCTCCAGACGGCATCCCGCTGACGGCTGCGCGTCTCCCCGGCGGTGCCCCCGCGGTGACGTAGGGTCGCTTCGTGACCCGCCGCCTCACCCTGCTGTTCTCGGCGTTCGAGGCGCTGCTGGTGGTGGCGATCGGCGTCGCGATCCCCCTGTTGCCCGCCACCGTGCTGTGGGCGGCGCAGTTCGGGTTCGCCCCCGACTGGGCGGGGTTCTGGCGTGCCGCGGTCGACATCTGGCTCATCGGGCACGGCGTCAACGTGACCTTCGTGCTCGACGAGGCGACGGCCGCGACGATCGGGGCGCCCGCCGGCACCATCGTGCTGGTGACGATCGCCGCGCTCGGCTTCGCCCTGCTCACCCTGCTGCTCGGGGTCCGCGCCGGCGGCCGCATCGCAGAGACCGGCCACCGCGTGCTCGGCGAGCTCACGAGCCTCGGCGTCTTCGCCGCCCTCTCCTTCCTGCTGACCTTCTCGGTGCTGCATCCGGCGGCGCGCCCCTCGCTCTGGCAGGGCACCCTCTTCCCGGCGCTGGTCTTCGGCGCGGGACTGCTGCTCGGCGTGCTGCGGGCGGGCGCCGAACGCGGACCGAACGCGAACGGCAGCTCCCTGCGCGACTGGATCGCCGACTGGAACCCGCGCACGCGTGCCGCGGTCGGCGGTGCGCTCAAGGCGGGCGCGGCATCCGTGTCGCTCACGATCCTCGCGAGTTCGGTGGCGGCGGCGGTCGTGATGGTCGCAGGCTACGCGCAGGTGATCCGCATGTACGAGGCGCTGCACACCGAGGTGCTCGGCGGTCTCGTGCTCACCACCGCCCAGCTGGCGTTCGTGCCCAACATCGTCATCTGGGCGGCATCCTGGTTCGTCGGCCCGGGCTTCGCGCTCGGCGTCGGGTCGCAGGTGTCTCCCCTCGGCACCGTCGTCGGGCCCCTCCCCGCGATCCCGGTGCTCGGGGCCCTGCCCTCCGGCGATCTGGCTTTCGGGTTCATCGGGCTCGCGGTTCCCGTCATCGCGGGCTTCCTCGCGGGCGCAGCCGTGCGCCCCGCCGTCGTACGGGCGCTGGGCGACGGATCCCGGCTCGCGGCCTACGCGATCGTGACGCTGCTCGGGGGAGTCTTCGGCGGGCTCCTGCTCGGACTGCTGGCGGCGGCGTCGGCGGGCGCCATCGGACCCGGACGCTTCTCGGAGGTCGGCCCCGACGCCCTCGCGGTCGGGGTCGCATCCGCGATCGAGTTCGCGATCGGCATCGTCCTCGGGCTCGTGACGGGCGCGCTGCCGGGCTTCGCGGCGAGACTCGGCCGGCGCCGCGACCGGTAGGCTGGGGCGGTGCTCCGCCTGGTCGTGCTCATCTCCGGAGGCGGGTCGAACCTCCGTGCGCTCCTCGACGCGTCCGAAGACGCCGAGTTCCCGGCGCGCGTCGTCGCCGTCGGGGCCGACCGGCAGGCCGACGGCCTCGCCCACGCCGAGGCGTACCGCATCCCCAGCTTCGTCGTGCCGTTCACCTCGTTCCCCACACGTGAGGCGTGGGGCGACGAACTGCTCGCGCAGCTGCGCGAATGGGAGCCGGATGTGGTCATCCTGTCGGGCCTGATGAAGCTGCTGCCCGCGCAGGTCGTCGAGGCGTACAGCCCGGCGATCATCAACACCCACCCCGCCTACCTGCCCGAGTTCCCGGGCGCCCACGGCGTGCGCGACGCGCTTGCCGCGGGAGTCGCCGAGACGGGCGCGAGCGTCATCGTCGTCGACAACGGTGTCGACTCGGGCCCGATCCTCCACCAGCGCCGTGTGCCGATCCTGCCGGGCGACACCGAGGCGACCCTCCACGAACGCATCAAGCCGGTCGAGCGCGAGCTGCTCATCCAGACCGTGCTCGACCTGGCCAACGGCACCATCGACCTCAAGGAGTACGCATCGTGAGCGGCCCCGCCATCGACCCCTCCCTCTACCGCGACCGCGACCGCGTCGCCATCCGCCGGGCGCTCATCGCCGTCTCCGACAAGACCGGGCTCGTCGAACTGGCCACCGCCCTCGTCGACGCGGGCGTCGAGATCGTCTCCACCGGCGGCACCTCGAAAGCGATCGCGGATGCGGGCCTGCCCGTGACCCAGATCGGCGACCTCACCGGCTTCCCCGAGCACCTCGACGGGCGCGTGCGCACCCTGCACCCGAAGGTGCACTCGGGTCTGCTCGCCGACCTGCGCCTCGAAAGCCACGAGGCCGAGCTCGCCTCCTTCGGCATCGAACCGTTCGAACTGGTCGTCGTGAACCTCTACCCCTTCGCCGAGACGGTCGCCTCCGGCGCCGAACCGGATGCCGTGGTCGAGCAGATCGACATCGGCGGACCCGCGATGGTGCGCGCGTCGGCGAAGAACCACGCGAATGTCGCCGTCGTCGTCTCACCCGCCCGGTATGCGGACATCGTCGACGCGCTCGCCGCGGGCGGCACGACACTCGCCGAGCGCCGCGCTCTCGCCCTCGACGCGTTCCGCCACACCGCCACCTACGACATCGCCGTCGCCAGCTGGATGGGGTCCGTGATCGCCCCCGACGACGAAGGCTCCAGCTTCCCCGGCTGGGTCGCCGGCAGCTGGAACCGCGGCGAGGTGCTGCGCTACGGCGAGAACTCGCACCAGCGCGCCGCCCTCTACCGCAGCCCGCACGGCCTCGGAATCGCCCAGGCCACCCAGTTGCAGGGCAAAGAGATGTCGTACAACAACTACGTCGACGCGGACGCTGCGCTGCGGGCCGCCTACGACCACCACGGGCCCGCCGTCGCCATCATCAAGCACGCCAACCCGTGCGGCATCGCCACCGCGGCCACCATCGCCGAAGCGCACGCGCTCGCGCACGCCTGCGACCCGGTGTCCGCGTACGGCGGGGTCATCGCCGCCAACCGACCCCTCACCCGCGAGGCGGCCGAGTCGATCTCGCCCATCTTCACGGAGGTCGTCGTCGCGCCCGACTTCGAGCCCGGCGCCCTCGAGGTTCTCGCCGGCAAGAAGAATCTCCGGCTCCTGCGACTGCCCGAGGGCTACACCCGCGGCGAACTGGAACTGCGCCAGATCTCCGGTGGTCAGCTGCTGCAGCAGGCCGACGACCACTTCACCCCCGCCCTCCAGTGGAAGCTCGCGGCCGGCGCCCCCGCCGACGAGGCCACCCTCGCCGACCTCGAGTTCGCCTGGCGGGCCGTGCGCGCCGTCAAGTCGAACGCGATCCTGCTCGCCACCGGCGGAGCCTCCGTGGGTGTCGGCATGGGCCAGGTCAACCGCGTCGACTCCTGCAAGCTCGCCGTCGAACGCGCGGGCGAACGCGCCGCCGGCTCCGTCGCCGCATCCGACGCCTTCTTCCCCTTCGACGACGGCCCCCGCATCCTGCTCGAAGCGGGAGTGAAGGCCATCGTCCAGCCCGGCGGCAGCATCCGGGATGCGGATGTCATCGCCGCCTGCGAGGAGTACGGCGTCACCCTGTACCTCACCGGCGAGCGTCACTTCTTCCACTGATTCCCGCACCTAGCTCCAGCTAGCTGCGCCCGGACCCAGTTGCAACCGGGTCCGGACATACCGAGCTGGAGCTAGATCATCCGCACCGCTCTACCACTCGGTCGGCATCACGAACGGCCTGAAGAAGAGCGACGGCTTCTTGCGGTGCAGGAACGCGACCAAGTCGTCGTACCCGACCGCGACCGAGCTGGCGCCGAAGATGCGCTTGCCGGAAGCGTCGAGAGCGACGATGCCACCGTAGATCCCGGACTCGGCCGTGAGGCCCTTGATCTCGTCGAGCGCGAACTCGCGTTCGCGCAACCAGCCGCGTCGCACCCGCACCGAGTTCTCGAGTACCTCCGTCTGCTCCCGTTGCACCATCCGCGCCAGCGAGAGCAGCGCGATTCCTCCACCGAAGACCCCCACGCCGGCGAACAGCGGACCGGCCGGGTTGCGCATGTGGGAGAGAAGGTTGAGCAGCGCCATGAGGGCGCCGAGGATGATCGCGGCGACACCGATGACGCGGAGGATCCCGTGCTGCCAGCGCCGGGGTCGCACGACGAACAGCACCGCATCACCGGGTCTGGCCGGGCCAAGCGCCGGCACACCCGCGGCGACCCCGCTCAGGTGCGATGTGCGGCGCGTTCGCAATCGCACGAGCGGGGGAACGATCGCGCGCAGTGTGACAATGGTCGCCACCACGATCAGTGCAGCTTGCAGGGTGATGCTGTCCATGGGGGCGCCTCTCGCGCGTCGGATTCGCCGCGTCGAGGCCGGGGAGGACGCAGCAGGACTGCGGGTGCGTCCGTTCCCACGGTAGGAGGGCCCCCGCATCCGCTTCGCAGGTCCGTCGACATTTGCGAGGAGCGCTCTGCCGAATGCAGTGCAGGCGCTCCTACCGGCACCCGTGGTTGCGTGCAGGGTCGCGGGTGGAGCAGTGCCGGAGGGACAAGAGACGGCCCGCCTTGCGTGCACAACCACTGTTTCCCGCACCTAGCTCCAGCTAGCCGCGCCCGGACCCAGTTGCAACCGGGTCCGACCGCACCGAGCTGGAGCTAGATCACCCACCCCCGAAGCGACCGCCACCTCTCGCGGCGCCCGCGCCCCGGGCTCAGACCCCGAGCAGCGCCTCGAGCGGACCGCGCGCGAAGTAGAGCACGAAGCCGGCCGACACCACCCACAGCAGCGGGCTGATGGTGCGCACTCTGCCGCTCAGCGCGTGCAGGATCACCCAGCTCACGAACCCGGCCCCGATGCCGTTGGCGATCGAGTAGGTGAGCGGCATCACGGTGACGGTGAGGAACACGGGCAGCAGCACGCGGAAGTCGCCCAGGTCGATGTTGCGGATCTGCGCCATCATCATCGCGCCGACGATCACGAGCGCCGCCGCGGCCACCTCGGTGGGCACGATCGAGGTGAGCGGGGTGAAGAACATGGCGGCGAGGAACGCGAGCCCCGTGACGATGTTCGCGAGGCCGGTGCGCGCGCCTTCTCCGATGCCCGCCCCCGACTCGATGAACACGGTGTTCGACGACGACGAGGTGAGTCCGCCGGCGACGGCGCCGAAGCCTTCCACGACGAGGGCGGAGCGGATGCCGGGGAAGTCGCCCTTCGCATCCGAGAGTCCCGCCTCTTTCGCGAGGCCGGTCATGGTGCCCATCGCGTCGAAGAAGTTGGTGAACACGAGCGTGAACACGAGCATCACGAGCGAGACGATGCTCACCTTGGCGAGGTCGAACCCGAAGTCGACGGCGCCGACGAGGCTCAGGTCGGGCACGCTGAACGGGGATCCGTCGAGGGCGGGCACTGTGAGGCTCCAGCCGCCGGGGTTCAGCTCGCCGTCGGCGCCGAACATGGGGCCGATGTGCCAGATGGCTTCGACGATCACGGCGAGCAGCGTGCCGGTGACCAACCCGATGAGCAGGCCGCCTTTGACGCGGCGGGCCACGAGGATGCCGGTGAGCAGCAGGGTGATCACGAACAGCAGCGTCGGCACGGTGGCGACCGACCCGGCCAGGCCGAGGCCGATCGGGGGCGAGGCCTCCCCTGTGGAGGTTACGAATCCGGCGTTCACGAATCCGATGAAGGCGATGAACAGGCCGATGCCGACGGTGATCGCGAGCTTCAACTGCATGGGTACGGCGTCGAAGATGAGCTTGCGCAGCCCGGTGGCTGCGAGCAGCACGATGATGAGGCCGTTGATGGCGACGAGCGCCATCGCCTCGGGCCACGTCACCTGCCCGATGACCGTGAATGCGACGAACGCGTTGATGCCGAGTCCGGCGGCGAACGCGAACGGCAGGCGGGTGACGAGGCCGAAGACGATCGTCATGACGCCGGCGGTGAGTGCGGTCACCGCTCCGACCTGCGAGAAGTCGAGCATGTTGCCGTCGACGTCGGGCTTGCCGCTCAGGATGATCGGGTTGAGGATCACGATGTAGGCCATCGTCACGAAGGTGACGAGGCCGCCCCGGATCTCGGTGCCGACGGTCGAACCGCGTTCGCCGATGCGGAAGAAGCGGTCGATGGCGGATGCGGGCCGTTCGTCTGTTGGTGCGCTCACCAGCCCGAGTGTAGATCGAGGCCGCGTCCGCTCACGTCAGGTGCGCGCTTGTTGCATTGTCGGGGGCGTCAGGCATAGTCTGTAGGGCTGCTCGGGCTTCCGGGCGGACGAGCTCGCACAACGAGGAGGCATCATGACGTTCACCGGTTCTTCGCGCACCGTTTCGGCCGCGGACCAGGGCGTCGCCTCCCCGCGGCGCCGTTAGCGGCTCAGCCCGCCCGCCCCTTCACGACGCACCCGCGGGTGCGCCACCGCCACACCAACGCTCCACATCTCGCGTGCGACGCATTCGCACGCGCCCGTCCGGATTGATCATGCCTGACCAGATCTCAGACGCCGCCCCCGCGCGCGGCACCGTGCGCACGCTCGTGCGCATCCTTCCCTTCGTCCGTCCCTTCCTGGGGCGCACGATCGTCAGCCTTTTCGTCTACGTCGCCCTCGTGCTCGTCGCCCTCGCTGTGCCCGTCGTGCTGCAGTGGATCATCGACGGCCCGCTCGCGTCGGGCGACACCGCGCAGGTGTGGCCGGCTGCCGGCATCGTTCTGCTCCTCGGCCTCGCCGAGGGCGGTCTGATCATGCTGCGACGCTGGCTGGTGCTCACCCCGAGCACCCACATCGAGGCGCACATGCGCAACACCCTGTACGAGAAGCTGCAAGACCTGCCGGTGGCGTTCCACGACCGCTGGCAGAGCGGGCAGCTGCTGTCTCGTTCGATGGGCGACCTGGGCCTCATCCGCCGCTGGCTCGCGTTCGGCGTGATCCTGCTGGTCGGCAACGTGGTGATCATCCTCGTCGGGTTCGGCATCCTGTTCACCTGGTCGTGGCAGCTGGCGCTGGTGTTCCTCGTGAGCTCGATCCCGATGTGGATCGTCGGCTTCCGCTTCGAGCACAAGTACTCGGTGGTGTCGCGTCGCGCCCAGGATCAGCAGGGCGACCTGGCGACCACCGTCGAGGAGTCGGTGCACGGCATCCGCGTGCTGAAGGCGTTCGGTCGCGGCAAGCACAGCCTCGAGCAGTTCCTGCAGCAGGCGGAGGAGCTCCGCGGCACCGAGCTCGAGAAGGCGCGTTCGATCGCGGGCCTGTGGCTGTGGCTGCTGCTCATCCCGGATGTCGCGTTCGCGTTGTCGCTGCTCGGCGGCGTGGTGCTGGCAGCGGGCGGGCAGCTGACCGTCGGCGGCCTCATCGCGTTCTTCGCGGCCGCGGCGGTGCTGCGCTGGCCGATCGAGTCGATCGGCTGGCTGCTCTCGATGACCTTCGAGACGCGCACCGCTGTGGAGCGCATCTTCGAGGTGCTCGACGAGCCCGACCTCATCCGCGACCCGGAGCACCCGAAGACGATCACCGATCCCCGCGGTCGGCTGGTGTTCGACAACGTGCACTTCCGCTATCAGGACACCCCTGACGGCGTCCGCGATCTGCTCGACGACATCGTGCTCGATGTCGAGCCGGGCGAGACGATGGCGCTCGTGGGACTCACCGGCTCGGGCAAGACGACGCTCACCGCGCTCACGACGCGTCTCTACGACGTGACCGGCGGTGCGGTGCGGCTCGACGGCGTCGACATCCGCGACCTCACCCGTGAGGAGCTCCGCCGCCGGATCGCGATGGCGTTCGAGGAGGCCACGCTGTTCTCGGCGTCGGTGCGGCAGAACGTGCTCATCGGCCGGCCGGAGCTCGACCCGCATTCGCCGGAGGGTGAGGCGGTGCTCGCCGAGGCGCTCGAGATCGCGCAGGCCGACTTCGTCGGTTCGCTGCCGCGTGGTGCCGACACGACGATCGGCGAGGAGGGGTTGAGCCTCTCCGGCGGCCAGCGTCAGCGCATCGCGCTCGCACGCGCGGTGGCGGCGCGTCCGTCGGTGCTGGTGCTCGACGATCCGCTGTCGGCGCTCGACGTCGACACCGAGGCGCGCGTCGAGGCGGGGCTGCGTCGAGTGCTCAGCGACACGACCGCGCTCATCGTGGCCCACCGGCCCTCGACGGTCATGCTGGCCGACCGGGTGGCCCTGCTCGAAGACGGACGCATCACGGATGTGGGCCGCCATTCCGAGCTGCTGCAGAGAAACGACCACTACCGCTACGTCATCTCCTCCCTGGAGGAGAACGACGAGCAGATCTCCGAGGGGGTGACCGCGTGAGCATCGCGTTGGAAGGCGTCGAAGGCGAGGACCGCCAGGACTACACGCGCGAGGAGAGCCGCGTCATCCGCAAGCGCTCCTCGCGCCTGCTCGGGTCGCTGCTGCGCCCGCTTCGGGGCCGCGTGGTGTGGGCCATGATCATCGTCGCGGTGAGCACCGGCCTGCAGACCGCCGGCCCGGCGCTCATCGCGATCGGCATCGACACGGGCCTGCCCGCGATCGTCGAGAGCCAGGATGCGATGCCGATCGCCGTCATCGTGCTGCTGTACCTGACGGCTGCCGTCGTCGGGGCCATCCTGATGTGGCACTACACGATGCTGGCGGCGCGCATCAGTCAGGCGTTCCTGTTCGATCTGCGGGGGCGCATCTACCGGCACGCGCAGCTGCTGAGCCTCGAGTTCCACGAGAGCTACACCTCGGGGCGCATCATCGCGCGGCAGACGAACGACCTCGACTCGATCCGCGAGCTGCTCGACTCGGGCATCCAGGGGCTCATCCGCGGTGTGCTGTACATGGTGTTCATCGGCATCACGTTGGTGATCCTCGACCCGGTGAGCGGTCTCGTGATCGCGGCGTCGCTGCCGATCCTCGCGATCCTCACGCGCTGGTTCCAGGTCACCTCGCAGCGGGCGTTCCGTTCGACGCGCGTGCATTCGGCTCGCCTCATCGTGAAGTTCGTCGAGACGATGACCGGCATCCGCGCGGTGAAGGCGTTCCGCGCCGAGAAGCGCAACGAGCGCGAGTTCGGCGAGCACGTCGAGAACTACCGCGAGGCGAACGCGAAGGCGATCGGCGTGTTCGGCGTCTTCGATCCGAGCCTCGTGGTGGTCGGCAACATCGTGGTGGCTGCAGTGCTGCTCGTCGGCGGTCTGCGGGTGGCGGATGGCGCGCTCTCGCTGGGTGTGCTGCTCGCGACCCTCATGTACGCGCGGCGCTTCTTCGACCCCATGGAGGAGATGGCGCAGTTCTACAACTCGTACCAGTCGGCGTCGGCGGCGCTCGAGAAGATCTCGGGCGTCCTGGATGAGACCCCGAGCGTTCCCGATCCGGTCAAGCCGGTCGACCTCTGGCACGCGAAGGGCGCCATCGATTTCGACGGCGTGCGTTTCGCGTACCACGACGACCGCGTGGTGCTGCCCGAGTTCGAGCTGCACCTGCCTGCCGGTCAGACGGTGGCGCTCGTCGGTTCGACGGGTGCGGGCAAGTCGACGCTCGCGAAGCTGGTGTCGCGCTTCTACGACCCGACCGACGGTACGGTGCGCCTCGACGGGGTCGACCTGCGCGAGCTGCACCCGAAGGACCTCCGCCGCGCGATCGTGATGGTCACACAGGAGGCGTACCTGTTCAGCGGGACCGTCGCCGACAACATCGCGCTCGGCAAGCCCGGCGCATCCCTCGCCGAGATCCAGGCTGCGGCTCGCGCCGTGGGGGCGCACGGGTTCATCGAGGCGCTTCCGGATGGCTACGAGACGGATGTGAACAAGCGCGGCGGGCGCGTGTCGGCGGGGCAGCGTCAGCTGCTGTCGTTCGCGCGGGCCTTCCTCGCCGACCCCGCCGTGCTCATCCTCGACGAGGCGACCGCGTCGCTCGACATCCCGAGCGAGCGGCTGGTGCAGGAGGGTCTCACGACCCTGCTCGCCGACCGCACCGCGATCGTGATCGCCCACCGCCTGTCGACGGTGGCGATCGCCGATCGCGTGCTCGTGATGGAGCACGGCCGCATCGTCGAGGACGGCACGCCCGCGGAGCTGATCGGTGGCACCGGCAGGTTCGCTGCACTGCACAAGGCGTGGAGGGATTCGCTCGTCTGAGGGTTTTCCCCTCCTCTGCACTGCACTTTCGACCGGGCGGCACTTAATCGGTGCCGTCCGGTCGTTGCGTGTGCGCTGTTGCCGTGAGCATTGGAGGGCGTCGGGCGAGCGCCCGGTGCTCCCGTCGAAAGGTCTGCCATGCGTCTGCCGTCCGCAGGGGGCGTGTCTCCCCGCGTCGCGCCGGCGCTCGCGGCAGCGCTGGCGGTCGCCCTTCTGCTCGCAGGGTGCAGCGCCCCTGCGCAGCCGGACCGCAAGCTGCGCGGCAAGCATCCGACGCAGAGCGCCGGCACCCCGGAGCCCTCTCTCAACGTCGGCGACTGCCTGGTCGCGGCCGGGGTGGATGCCGAGACGCGGCAGCGAGTCGTGCCATGCTCGGAGCCGCACGATGTGGAGGCCTTCGCCTCGATCGACCTGGATGAGGGCGAGTTGCCGGGCGACGATGCGCTCTGGGCCGTGGCTGAAGTGCACTGCGGGCCGCAGTTCGAACTGTTCATCGGGATGCCGTACACGCAGTCGTCGATGGACTGGTTCTTCCGCGCACCCGACGAGGCCGCGTGGCACGCCGGCGCGCGCCGCCTGGTCTGCGTCGTCTACGACCCGGCAGGCCGGGTGACGGGTTCGCTCGTGGGTGCCGCGCGGTAGCCCGCCCGTCCGCGACGCACTGCACCGAGCCATCGGGGCTCGTGCCTCGACACTGCATCCGGCCCCTCCTGCACTTAACTCTTCGCTCCGCTGCACGCAATTCACGGCGGATTGCGCTGCCGTGCAGGGCTTTCGGCGCACCCTGGGCTGAGAGTTCCTGCCCGATCTCCGCGCCATCCCGGTGGTGACGCTCCTACCCGAGGAGTCGCGATGATGAGTCGACGCCCTGCCACCGTGAGTGGCAAGGTCGCGTTGTCGTGCGCGGCCGAGCGCCGCGCCCGCGGCTGTCGCCTTCGCACGATCGCTCGACGGCTCCTCTCCGGGCTCGTCTCCTTCCCTTCCGCGGCGTCTCTCCGCGGAGTACCGTCTGCGTGAGGAACCGTCGGTGAGGAAGAGGACTCCCATGATCGTCGGGCGCGAGAGCAGTCTTGCTGTGGCGGAGAGCCTCATCCGCGTGGGTGCCAGCATCGACGTCGTCGGCGGTCGGTTCAGCGGCCGCAGCGCTTTTCTCACCGCACTCCAGCAGCGTCTCGCGGCCGAAGACTGGCACGTGGTGCACGTGCGCGGTGTCGCGTCGCTTCGCCAGCACCCGCTCGCCGCGATGCATCTCGCGGGCATCGGCGGACCGGCCGACGCGAAGACCACCTCGACGATCCAGTCGACGGCCGACGCGCTGCGCCGGGCGACGAACGAGCCGAAGTCGGTCCTGTTCCTCGACGACTGGGACGACCTCGATGAGTCGTCGTGGGGTGTCGCAGAGCTGATCCGTCGCTCCACGGGGCTGCCGATCGTCCTGTCGCGCCTCCAGGGGCTGCGCGCACGGCACACGCCGAGCGGATTGGCGGCGTCGACCCTCGAACCCTCGTACGTGATCGAGATGACCCCGATCCGCTTCGAAGAGCTCGAGCTCGCCATGACGAACCACATCGGCGGTCCGATCGACGCGGGCACGATGAGCCGCATCTACGCGAAGTCGGGCGGAATCATCGGGCTCGCGCGCAGCCTGGTCGATGCGGCGATGCGTGAGGACCGCATGACGAAGTCCCCCTCGGGGTGGGCGGCGGTGCGCGACCTGTGGAGCCCCGGTCTCGCGGGCGTGGTCGAGGGGCACCTCGAGAACCTCGGCGACGACGCACGGGACGCGCTCGAGATCATCGCGCTCGTCGGTCTGGCGGATGTCGACACCGTGCGAAAGCTGATCAGCTGGGAGACGCTCGAACTGCTCGAAGAGCGCACCATGGTGAAGTTCGTCGCATCCGGCACCCGTCAGCTGGTGTCGGTGGTGCCTCCGCTGCTGGTCGAGTTCTTCCGCCACCAGCCGCTCGCCGCCCGCCGCATCCGGCTCACCGAACTGATCGTCGCCCGTCTCGGAAGCGACAGCCAGGCGAACATCATGGTCGCGAACCTCGAGCAGATCGCGCCCGACGTCGGCGACGCCGACGCACTGTTCGTGCGGCTGCTGCGCGAGCGGGCGCGCACCCGACGCATCGTCGCGGGCGCCGAGTGGACTGAGAACCCGAAGCCGCGAACGGCGGCGAACTACATCACCGCCCTGCTTCAGGGGGATGAGGGTCTGTCGGCCGTCGAGGGGGTGCTCGCGAAGACCGAGAGCGACATCGGCGACAGGGCCGGGCGCGCGGAGTACGCCGTGATCCGCGCCGAGTGGCTGGCGCTGGTGAACCACGACCTCGACTCGGCACTGCAGTTGCTCGCGGATGAGGCTCCGCAGCTGGGTGAGCACGGTCGCATCCTCGACGCCGCTTCGGTGCGGCTCGAGACGATGCTGCGCGGGGTGCCCGACGACTTCCCGAGCCGGCTCGAGGTCACGGATGGGCTGCCCGAGCCGGCCACCGCCGCGCTGCTCGAGACGCAGATGCTGGTGCTCGTCGCGCAGGCGAGGTTCGCCGACGCTCGCCGCGCGTTCGATGTGGTCGGCAAGGGCCGTGCCACCAATGCGGGATCGCGTGCCAATCAGCTGTTCGGCTGGGTGCTGCTCGGGGAGGGCCGCTTCGCCGAGGCTGTGCGCTGGGCCAGCCGGGGTCTCGACGAGTCGAACGGCCTGCTCGACATTGACGGCACGTTCGCGCACGGTTTCCTGCTCGCACTGGCGAGCACGTTCGAGGGCGACTACGACGAGGCGGAGCGCGTGCTCGACACCCTGTTCGCCATCGGTGATGCGTCGCCGCTTCTCGAGCACACCCATCTCGGGCTGCTGTCGATCGGCTCGGTGATCGCGTTCCGTCGGGGCAACATCTCGCTCGCCGAGCGGAACCTGACCGATCTCGACAATCTGGCCGTCTCGACGGGTCCGCTGCCCGGGCAGACGAGCGCGTGGCCGCGGGCCCAGCACCTCGCGTTCGTGGGCGGCCCGAAGTCGGCGTCGAGCGAGCTGTGGAAGGCGGGCCAGAAGGCCTGGGATGACGGGTACCGTTTCGCGGCGCTGCTCATGCTGCTGACGAGTTCCGAGATCGAGGCGAGCGCACGGCACCTCAAGGATCTGGCGTCGAAGCTGGCGGAGGTCGATGGAGACTTCCTGCCCTCGCTGTTCGAGTTCATCGATGCGCGCGAGGCGGGGGATGCGCCGCGGCTGCTCGCGGCGGCCGACCTCCTCGGCAACACGGGCAGGCCGGGGGTCGCCCTCAATGCCCTCCGGATGGCTGTGGAGTTCGCCCGGGCGAGCGGCGACCGTACGACGGCTCGGGCCGCTGAGATGAAGCGCCAGACCCTGCTCGAGTCGATGGGTGCTCGTCAGATCGACACGACCCGGTTCCTCGCCACCGCTGTCGTCCTCACCGAGCGCGAGATGGAGATCGCGACGATGATCGCCGACGGGTACCCCAACCCCGACATCGCCGTTCGTCTCGTGCTGAGCGTGCGAACGGTCGAGAGCCACATCCACCGCATCCTCCGCAAGACGAATCTGGTGAACCGCGCCGAGCTCATCGACTACATCCACAACCTCGAGCGCTGAGGTTCAGTGCGCCATCGCCAGCACTGAAAGGGCGGGCCCGGTGCACTGCATCCGCCCGAGGCTGCACTGAAGTTCGACGTTCCCTGCCCTCAACTCGGCGCGAAGGCGGTCTGCGTGTACCCGTCGCGACGTTGACTGGGGGGACGCCACCACCGCCACGAGAGAGAGCAAACATGGTTCAGCTGGAACAGAGCCTGACCTTCCAGGGCGACTGCGAAGACGCGATCGATCTGTATGTCTCCGCTTTCGACGCCAACATCACGTCCCTCATCCGGTACAACGACACGGGCTCGCCGCATCCGCCCGCGTTGGCCAACAAGATCGCGTCCGCGGAGCTCGCCATCTTCGACACGACCCTTCGTCTCGCCGACGGCTACGGCGAGCATGGGGGGAGGGGCTGGCCCGTTGTCGGGATCGCGCTCCTCATGCCCGACGCCGCCATGAGGCAGGCGATCTCGGTGCTCTCCGGCCCTCGATCGGACTGGTGGGCCCGCGATCAGGCCATCGACACCTCGGCGACCGTCGAGGTCGTGGATCCGCACGGGGTGCTGTGGTGCCTCGGAAGCCTTCCGCCGGTCGCCGCGTGAGAACGGGGCCGGGCCCGACTTTGGGGAAAGTCGGACCCGGCGGGCAGGGCATCCCCCCAGGGGCCCTGCCGCATCCGGCCCGTACCCGATTGCCGGGCCGGAAAACGCAGCCGCATCAAGAGAGGAACCGGCTGCGAAGCCCAGCCAACCGCGGATGACGCGCACTGCAGGCCCGTTTCCTCGGAATTGCGTGCAGTCGGGCCGCGATTGCAGTGCTGGCGGATGCGGCTTGCGTGCCCGTGGCGGCGTGCCGTGGCGTCATGCAGTGCGGCGTGCCGGATGTCAGGCGACGATTCCGCCGTCGATGAGGAAGGGCGCCGCCATGGCGACGACGAGCGCGAGGATGAAGGCGGCGACGGAGCCGGGAGTCGGCGGCGGGAGTCGGTCGTCGTCCATGTGTCGCCACCTCCGTCGATGCCGATCCGGAGCGGAAGACCCGGGTCCGGCACGGGGGCGTACCGGACCCGGGAGCTCACGGACCGGGTCCGTCGGCTTCGCCCCTCAACCTGAATCAGGACGAAGCGGGTGCGGCGTCCGGGTGCAGGTCGACCGCGGGTCCAGCCAACCGGAGACGGTCCGCACTGAACGCCCCTCTCCGCGGATTTGCGTGCAGGATGTCGCGAATCTGCGTGCTGCGGACCTCCGCTTGCGTGCAGAGGGCGCGGCCCTTGCGTGCGGAGCGCGCGTTCGACGGCCTAGCTTGCAGTGAAGCCCGGTCGCTGGCTGCGCTCGTCGAGCGTCTCCAGCTCCTGAAAGACCGTGAGCTCCAGGTCGGCAGGCGCTTCGAGTCGGGCGTTCAGCGATCGCCACGGGGTCTCCCGCGCGGGGGACACGAGTCGGGCTCCACCTTCCACGAGGTCGTCGACCACCTCGTGGGTGTCGTCGACCTCGAACGCGAGTCGGATGCGGGCTCCGGTCCAGTCCTCGGTCTCGATGCCGTCGATCATCCGCATCTGGGCGGGGTTGGACAGCTCGAGCGTCGCGCTGCCCGCGTGGAGGATCGCGATCCGCGCGTCACCCTCCCCCTCGAAGGCCGCCTGCTCGGGCAGGCCGAGCACGTCACGGTAGAACGCCACCGCCTGTTCCCAGTCGGTGGCTTCGACGATCACTCGCAGCTGGCGGACGCGGGGCTGGGCTGGTTCTCGGTTCATGCGGCTACGGTAGACCCTGACATCAATGTGAGGGGCAAATGCGGATCGGCGAACTGTCGGCATCGACGGGAGTGAGCGTGCGGTCGCTCCGCTACTACGAAGAGCGTGGGCTGCTCGGTGCGGATCGCAGCCCGAGCGGGCAGCGGCACTACCCGCAGACCGCCGTCGAGCGCGTGGAGACGATCACTCAGCTGCTGACCGCCGGCCTCACCACCGAGACGATCGCCGACGTGCTGCCCTGCGTGGTCGACCCGGCAGCGCAGACCAGCAGGCTGACGGAGCGCCTCATCGGCGAGCGCGAACGACTCGAGCGGGAGATCGAGGCGCGCGTGCGCACCCGCGACGCCCTCGAACGGCTCATTCGTGCGGCGCCGCCGATCGGGTGATCGGCAGCATCTCACACGTAGGCGTGCTGGTCGTCGGCGGCCGTGATCCGGTCGAGGGCGCGCTGCACGTTGTCGGGCAGGGCGCGCGACTTGCCGAGCCAGGGGGGAATGATCAGCTCTCGCCACAGAGCCCCGTCGTCGGCGCGGAGGTAGAGCAGCACGCCGAGGTGCACGAGGGCGAGTCGCGCCTTCATGACGAGCTCTTCGGGGAGTTCGAGCAGTTCGGCGATCGTGGCGGTCTGGGCACGCACGACCCCGTGCCGCGCGAGACCGGACTCGGCCGAGGCGACCTGCCGCAGCACCTCCACGGGCAGGGCCCTTCCGTCGAGCACCCGGAGCGTCGCCGGATCCGCGAGCACGGTCTCGACCCAGGCGCGCCACAGGGGCGGCGTGCGAACGTGATGCTTCACCGGCAGTTCCCATCGGTCATCCGCGCGGTGGGTCCGCGCCGTTCCGACGATCCTCGCCCGGGGTGCTCGCACTGCAGCGCCGTCTCCGGGCAAGTTAAGTGCGTGCGGCCCCGAAGTGCAGTGCTGCGGCCGCTCAGCCGAGGATGAACGCCGTGAGCTGCTCGCCGACCGTCCCTCCCGGGCTGCCGCCGGGGCTGCCGATCATGTCCCACCCGTGCCCGGCGCCGTCGAGGATGAGCGTGACCTGGTCGCTCGAGCTCGCATCCGCGAGCCCGGACATCTCCTCCGGCGACACCACCGGATCGTCGGGGGCCACCGCGAGGAAGAGGGGAACCGTGATCGCATCGGCGACGGCGCGCAGGTCGGTCCCGTCGGCCACGATCGGTCCCGACAGGTCGGCGACCCCGTCGAACCCGCCGTCCGCGGCTCCCCGGATCGCCGCCTTCATGACGGTGGTACCGCCGATCGAGGCGCCGACCAGCACGATCCGCTTCGCCCCTCCCGCGATCGCCCGTTCGACGGAGGCGAGCACGGCATCCGCACCGGTATCGGTGAGCGAACTCTTCGAGCATTCGGTCTCGCCCGAGCCGCACAGGTTCACGAGCATCGAGCTCACCCCCTCGGACGCGAGGGATGCTGCGTAGAGGAACCACCCGCATTCGCTCGCGTCGAGCTGGTGCACGAAGATCGCGGTCGTCTCGCCGTCGCCCACGAGGCCGACGTCGAACTTCCCGTCGTCGGTCTCGATCCAGGTGCTCGACGACTCGTGCGAGCCGCCGCCGAGGCACACCTCGCTCGGCGTGCGCGGAGGTGCGACGGATGCGTCGGGCGAGCCGGGTGCGCCGGCACAGGCGCTCAGCGTCGTGCAGAGCGCGGCGGCGGCGAGCAGCGCGATGATGCGGCGACGGATCACCTGGCCACCCTAGCGACCGCGGCGGTCAGCCGATCGCGTTGACGATGATCACGATCGTGACCACCACGGCGATCACGCCGCCGAGCGCGACGCCCAGCATCGTGAACAGCTTCTTGTTGTCGAGCGCTTCCCGGAAGCCCAGGCCCTCCGCTTCACGCCGCACCAGGCGGCGGATCGGTTCCGCGCTCACGCGCAGGTCCACCTGGTCGCGCATGCTCTGCTTCGGTCCACCGCCTCCGGATGTCGCGAAGCGCGGCGTGTTCTCGCTCGTCCACTCGATGTACCGAGGGTGTTCGACGATCGTGAACTTCGAGTCGATCTCGTCGGTGAGGATCGTGAATCCGGAGGTCTCGGACAGCCTGGTCTCGTGGATGACTCCCCACCACTGCGGGTTCGCGAGGTCGACGTCGATGTCGAACCCCTTCGCGGTGCGGGAGAAGACGAAGGCCGTTCCGCGTAGGTGGCGCTGCATCGTCGCCATCAGGTCGTCGGTTCGGGTCATGAGACGAGAGGTTACCGGCGAGTGGACCCCCCGCGAACGCGCCCATTCGGGGGAGGGGCGGTCAGGCCTCCGGGTCCCATCTGGCGGTGGCGAGGTCGACGCGGAACACGGTCCGGTCGCGCGACCACAGGAGCGGGGTCCCTTCGGCGCGGTAGTACTCGAGCGCCCGGTGCTCGTGGTCGATCGCCGGGTGGCCGGATGCGCGCACCACGCGCCACCAGGGCACGTCGCCCCCGTAGTAGGCCATCACTTGGCCGACACCTCGAGCTGCCCGGGAACCGATCGCCGCCGCGACATCCCCGTAGCTCATCGCCCGGCCCTCGGGGATGGATGCGACGACGTCGAGCACGGCGCCGACGAAGTCCTCGGAGGGGCCTGCCATCGAGGTGTCAGAGGGTGAGCGCGCCGAGGTTCTCGCCGTACGGCGTCTCGCCGACGAGCTCGAATCCGACGGCCTTGAAGAACTCCTCGGGGCCGGCCTCGCCGGACGCCCACACGACGGTCAGCCGGCTGAACCCGCGACGCCGAGCCTCATCCGCGAGAGCCTTCACCGCGAAGCGGCCGACACCGGAGCCCTGCGCCTCGGCCTCGACGTGGATGCGCCAGAGCGCCGCCTTCAGGAACTCCTCCGGGGCGTCGGGGTCGAAGGCACCCATGACGTAGCCAACGAGGTGCTCGCCGTCCATCACGACCCGCGGCCATGAGCCTGCGGGGTCGAGATCCTGCTCCGAATGCTCGTACGTCTCCGGGGCGATGAACGCGGCCTGACCCGGCTTGAGCGCGAGGTTGCGGGCCGCGACGATGGTCTGCGCCGTCAGTTCTTCCAGTCTCAGCTCCGCCATCCGCCCAGGCTAACCCGCGGGCGGCATCCGCGCATAGGTATCTCGATATCGAGATATCTCTCCGGCCAGGTAGGCTGGTCGGCGGCGTTCAACGGGAAAGGACAACACGTGGTCGACAAGATCAAGGTCGAGGGAAAGGTCGTCGAGCTCGACGGCGACGAGATGACTCGCATCATCTGGCAGTTCATCAAGGACCGGCTCATCCACCCGTACCTCGACGTGGACCTCGAGTACTACGACCTGGGCATCGAGAACCGCGACGCGACCGACGACCAGGTCACGATCGACGCGGCCCACGCCATCCAGAAGCACGGTGTGGGCGTCAAGTGCGCCACCATCACCCCGGATGAGGCGCGCGTCGCCGAGTTCGGCCTGAAGAAGATGTGGAAGAGCCCGAACGGCACCATCCGCAACATCCTCGGCGGCGTGATCTTCCGCGAGCCGATCGTCATCTCGAACATCCCCCGCCTGGTGCCCGGCTGGAACAAGCCGATCGTCATCGGCCGTCACGCGTTCGGCGACCAGTACCGTGCCACCGACTTCGTGTTCGAGGGCGCCGGAACGCTCACCATGAGCTTCCAGCCCGCCGACGGTTCCGAGGCGCAGACCTTCGAGGTGTACCAGGCCCCCGCGGGCGGCGTCGCGATGGCGATGTACAACCAGGACGCCTCCATCCGCGACTTCGCGCGTGCGAGCCTCAACTACGGCCTCGACCGCGGCTTCCCGGTGTACCTCTCCACGAAGAACACGATCCTGAAGGCCTACGACGGCCGCTTCAAGGACCTCTTCCAGGAGGTCTTCGACGCCGAGTACAAGGACAAGTTCGAGGCGGCGGGCATCACCTACGAGCACCGCCTCATCGACGACATGGTCGCCTCCGCGCTCAAGTGGGAGGGCGGCTACGTCTGGGCCTGCAAGAACTACGACGGCGACGTGCAGTCCGACACGGTCGCGCAGGGCTTCGGCTCGCTCGGCCTCATGACCTCCGTGCTCACCACGCCCGACGGCAAGATCGTCGAGGCCGAGGCGGCGCACGGCACCGTCACGCGCCACTACCGTCAGCACCAGGCGGGTAAGCCCACCTCCACCAACCCGATCGCGTCGATCTACGCGTGGACCCGTGGCCTCATGCACCGCGGCAAGCTCGACGGCAACCAGGCCCTGATCGACTTCGCCGAGACCCTCGAAGACGTCGTCATCAAGACGGTCGAGTCGGGCAAGATGACGAAGGACCTCGCGATCCTCGTCGGCCCCGACCAGGAATGGCAGACCACCGAGGACTTCCTCGCGTCGCTCGACGAGAACCTCCAGGCGCGGCTGGCGTAGCCTCCGCCGAGACGTCGGGCCGGGTCTTTGGACCCGGCCCTTCGTCGTTCCCGGCGCGTAGCGTTGGTGCATGACCTCCGCCACGACCGTCACCGTCACGGGAGCCGCCGGCCAGATCGGCTACGCCCTCCTCTTCCGCATCGCCTCCGGCGCGATGCTCGGCGACTCGCCCGTCCGCCTGCGGCTCCTCGAGATCCCGCAGGCGGTGGCCGCCGCCGAGGGCACGGCGATGGAGCTCGCGGATGCCGCGTTCCCGCTGCTGGAGAGCGTCGACGTGTTCGACGACGCGGGTGCCGCATTCGACGGCGCGCAGGTGGCGCTGCTGGTCGGTGCGCGCCCCCGCACCGCCGGCATGGAGCGCGGTGACCTGCTCGCCGCGAACGCGGGCATCTTCGGTCCGCAGGGCCGGGCCATCAACGATCACGCCGCGGACGACATCCGGGTGCTCGCCGTCGGCAACCCGGCCAACACGAATGCGCTCATCGCGGCAGCCCACGCGCCCGATGTGCCCGCCGGGCGCTTCACGGCGATGACCCGCCTCGACCACAACCGCGGGCTCGCGCAGCTCGCTGCGAAGCTCGAGGTGGGCGTCGGCCGGCTGAGCCGGATGACCATCTGGGGCAACCACTCCTCGACGCAGGTGCCCGATCCGTCGCACGTGCTGCTCGACGGCGAGCCGGTCGGGTTCGACCCCGACTGGGTCGCCACCTCCTTCGCGCCGGCGGTCGCGAACCGGGGCGCCGCCATCATCGCCGCCCGTGGCGCCTCCTCGGCGGCGAGTGCCGCATCCGCCGCCGTCGACCACGTGCGCGACTGGGTGCTCGGAACGGCGGTAGGCGACTGGGTGTCGGTCGCGCTGCCGAGTCGCGGCGAGTACGGGGTTCCCGAGGGGCTGGTCAGCTCGTTCCCCGCCACGTCGGAGGGTGGCGAGTGGCAGGTCGTCGAGGGCCTCGAGGTGTCGGATGCCGTGCGTGACGGCATCGACGCGTCGGTCGCGGAACTTCAGGGTGAACGTGCGGCGGTGCGCGAACTCGGCCTCCTCGGCTAGGGCGGGAGGCGCCGACGCCGAGGTGTGATGGCGTCTACTGAACGGCCGGATCATTCGCAGCCGTCTGCACTTAACGCTGGGACCGCGGCACTTAACTTTGCCGACCACCGCACTGCAATCGCGATGATCGCGCGCTTCGGCGATGCGCGGTCGGCGAGCATACGTATGCGAAAGGACGTGCGCCGTGGAATCCCACCCCGAGTCTCATCAGCCCAAGAAGGTCAGCAGAGCCACCACCCTGGCGGTCGCGCTTGCCGTGCTCGCCGTTGCGTGCGTGACGGTCCGGGGCGCCACCAACGGGCTCTCCCTCGTCTCCGACGTCGCCCTTCTCGCCGCCGGCGTCGTCCTCCTGCTGGCCACCGGCGTTCTTCTCGGTATCGGCATGAGCAAGCCGAAATCTCACGACGAGTAGAGACGGCCTCCGTCCCCCCATACCCCTACGAAAGCACCCGATGCCTGAACTCCGCGCCCGTCGCCGATCCCGGTGGCGTTGGATCGCGACGGCGGTTCCGGCCGCGATGATCGCGGCAGGAGCCGCCGTTCTGACGCTGTCGGCGGCCGCTCCGCAGGAGGTGGAGCGTGTCTACGGCGACGTCGTCGTCATAACCCACCAGGCTGCCGCCACCGTCACCGGCACTCCCACCACCATCACGCTCGGCGCAGAGGGCAGCCCGCGTACCCTCGACCGCTGCGACGGCACTTTCACGCGCATCCTCTCCTACGAGCAGACGAGCGGCGTGCTTCCCACCTGGGCCGCCCACAACGGATGCGGCGGCGACGCCATCCTGCCGATGCAGCTCGGTGACACCCTCGTCATCGAGGGTGGCGAGGCGCCCGGCCTCTACCAGGTCGTCGACACGCGTCAGGCCAGCAAGGTCTGGGCTGCCGTCAGCGAGCTCGAAGGGATGTCAGGCGACTTCCTGCTGCAGACCTGCTTCTACGGGCGTCCGCACATGCTCTTCCTCGGCGTCGAACGCATCGGCGACCCCACGGCCACCGCCGGTTGACGGGTCAGTAGAGCGTCTCGCCGCGTTCCAGCATCTCGGTGAACTGCTTCGCGCGGCGTTCTCTCGTCTCGGGACGCACCACCTGCTGGATGCGGAAGATCACGGCCCAGCGATTCTGCGCGTTGAGCCCGTCGAAGGCGGCGGATGCCGTGGGGTTCGCGTCGAGCAGGACCTGGAGCTCGGCGGGCACGGGCGCGTTCTTCTGACGGTAGGCGGCATCCCACCGGCCGTCCGCCTTGGCGCGGTCGATCTCGGCTTGGCCGCCCGGCCGCATCCGGCCCTCGTCGGTGAGGCGGGCGACATGCTCCTGATTGATCTGCGACCACGGGCTGCGCGAGCGCCGCGGCGTGTAGGCCTGCAGGCTGAAGTCGTCGTCGAAGCTGCCGGCCTGCCCGTCGATCCAGCCGAAGCAGAGGGCCACGTCGAGCGCCTCCTGGCGTGTGATGCCGGGAACCTTCGCCTTGGCTTTCAGGATCTTCACCCGCACGCCGTCGAGGGGCGGGTCGTTCTCGAGGAAGGCCTCCCATTCGGCGGGCGAGGTGAAGTGCAGGATCGGCTTCTCGGCGAACGACGACACGGGAGCAACGATACGGGCCCCGGGCGACAGTCGTCCGGGGCCCGTCTCAGGGGTGCTCGCGCAGCGTCAGGCGCCGGCGGGTGCCTCCGCCGTCTCGTCGGTCGTGGCCTCGAGCGAGTCGGCGCGCGCCGAGGTCTGCACCTCGATCTTGCGCGGCTTCGCCTTCTCGGAGACCGGGATCACGACGCTCAGCACGCCGCTCTCGTAGTTTGCCGAGATGCCCGTGGTGTCGACGCCCTGGCCGAGGTTGAGTTGGCGAAGGAAGGAGCCACCGGTGCGCTCGCGGGCGATCCACTTCACACCCTCGACGCTGCGCGGGGTGCGCTCGGCACGGATGGTCAGCAGCTGACCGTCGATGTCGATGTCGACGCTGCCCGGGTCGATGCCGGGGAGGTCGGCGTTGAGCACGTAGTGGTCGCCGTCGCGGTACAGGTCCATCGGCATGAGCCGCGGGCCCTGACGGTTGTCGAGGAGCTGGCCTGCCACGCGGTCGAGCTCACGGAACGGATCGAAGAACATGGTCATCAGGTACCTCCAGAGTGAACGTGAGTCGCATCGACTCAACTTTTCTTGACTCTGTTTTAGCACTCGGGCATGACGAGTGCCAGCCTGCTCGCGCAGGGCGAACGGCGCCCGATCGGTGACTCAGTACCCCAGGAAGACGTCGGTGCGGATGCGGCGCACGCCCGCTCGGCGCAGGGCCGTTCGCAAATGCGACACGTCGGTCGGCGAGCCCGAGAGGTACACGTGGCGCTCGGCCGCATCCGGGATGGCGCGATGCACCACGTCGGCGCTCAGCGCATCCGCCCCGAGCCACGTCCACCGCTCCGGCAGCGGGCCGGGATCGTCCGGTGACAGCACGCTCACGCGCGCCCCCGTCGCCGCGAGCTCCTCGCGGAAGGCGAGGTCGGATGCGGCCTTGACGGCGTACAGCAGCTCGGCGTCGGCGGCGCGCGAACCGAGGGAGGCGAGGTGCGAGATGAACGGGGTGACGCCGATGCCGGCCGCCACGAACGCGAGCCGCGCGCCCGGATCGCGGGGAAGCGTGAAGTCGCCCCAGACGCCGGTGGCGCGCACCCGCGTGCCCGGTTCGAGCGCGAGCAGCGCCCGCTTGAAGCTCGACGCCTCATCGCGGATGCGCACCCCGATCGTGACCTCCGGTGCGCCGGGCGCCGACGTCAGCGAGAACACGCGCCGGTCTCCGGTCAGGTCGGGTTTCGTCTGAGGCAGGGTGAGCTCGAGGTACTGCCCCGACTCGTACCGCACCGGCGCGACCGGCCGGAAGCGGAACTCCCATGCCGTGGGTGCGAGCTGCCGCCGCGAGACGAGGTCGAGTTCGACCGCACGACGCTGCCCCAGGAAGAAGGCGAGCACCCCGCCGACGACGAGCGCGAGCTCGGGGGTGTTGCCGTAGACGCCGAACGAGTAGTGCACGTTGGCCAGCAGCGCCACCACCACGGCGAGGGTGAGCCGCTGCCACGCGCGCGGCGGCAGCGTCAGCGGTTCGCTCAACATGAAGCCGGCGGTGAACACGACGGGGGAGGAGAGCAGCGCGACCGACAGGGCGGGCGCGAACGCCGAGCCGTCCGCTGTGAACTGGACCACGATGACCGCGGCACTCACGAGCACGTACAGCAAGCCCATCCCGAGGTGCCGGGTGCGCCACAGGATGAGCAGAGCGCCCACCGCCACGATCGGGAGCAGCGGACCGGTGCCCACCCACCAGGACGGGAACGCGAGACCGATGACGCCGACGACCAACGCACCGACGGCGGCCGGGTTCGCGAGGTGCCGCCCGCGCCAGGCGATCACGTACTTCGACGCGGCGGCGACCACCGCGGCGATCGCGAGGCCGAGCAGCCCGACGAGGTCGAGCGTGGGCTGCAGCACGAAGAGCAGCAGCAAGGCCGTGATCATGCCGGAGGAGGAATGGTGACGGGTGCGGAACATCCACGCGAGCAGGTAGTTCGCGCCCGCCGTCACGGCGATGAGGACGGCCGCGCTCGCGAGCAGTGCCAGCGGGTCGATCGAGATCACGTCGAGGAATGCGAGCACGAGGGCGACGACCGCGATGAGCGTGAGGACGCCGATCACGAGCACGTACATCGTGATGCGGCCGAGCAGCCGGTCGAGTCGAGCGATCATGCGAACACCTCTCCCGGGAAGCCGCGGCTCGCCTGCAGCGTGCCGTCGGACAGCATCCTGACCCATTCGACCCCCCGACGCCCGAACCAGTCGGGGTCCGTGTCGAAGAACAGCGCCGTGGCCGCGCCGTCGGCTGTGAGGTCGTCGCCGGCCACCGCCCAGGTGGCGACGACGTCGCGTGCCGGCAGGCCCGTCACGGCGTCGAGGATGTGGTGGCGCCCGTCGGCGAGGCGTCTGCGGTTGCCCGAGCTGGCCGACAGGGCACCCTCGGACAGCTCGGCCACCCCCACCGCCTTCCTCGGGTCGGCCGGATGCTCGAGCGCGATCCGCATCGGCACGTCGCGGATGCGCAGGTCGCCCGATCCGTCGACCACGTGCCGCGCGATCCCGGCATCCGTCAGCAGTGCGCTCACGAGGTCGACGAGGTGGCCCTTGCCCGCGGCACCCACGTCGAGCACGAGGGGCGCGACGGTGTCGAGGTGCTCGCCGTCCCAGGCGAGCGCGTCGTCCCACCGGGGGATGTCGACGGGGACGTCGGCGAGACGCGGACCGAAGCCGGCCGCCCCCAGCGCCCCTCCGACGAGCGGCGACACGCGTCCGGCGGTCGCGACGTAGAGCTCCGCGTAGAGCGCGAGCATCGCCGCGGCGTCATCGGGCAGGCGGTAGCGACCGGGGGTGCGGGCGATGCGGGCGACGAGCGAGTCGTCGCGGTAGCGCGACCAGTCGCGGTCGAAGCGCTCGATGCGCTCGACGACGACCGCCCGCACGAGGTCCGGCACCGGCTGCAGCGTGTCGACGCGCCACGGCGTGCCGAGCGCGTCGAAGCGCCAGGCCGACGGGAGCGGGTCGGTGATCAGGACTCGAGGGCCTCGGCCTTGATGGCGTCGATCGCGGCGTTGAATCCACCGCTCGTGAGCGAGGACCCTGCCACGCGCGAGACGTCGAGGGTGTCGATGTCCTTGCCGACCACCTCGGCCGCGATGCCGCCCGCGAACTGCTTCTGGAATCCGGCGGCCTGGCGGTCGGTCGCCGTCGGGGTGACGGTGACCGCGGTGATGGTGTCGCCCGCGAGGGTGACCTCGACGTCGACGTGCTCCTTCCCGCTCGGGGCCGTGTAGCTGCCTGACGCGTCGTAGGTGCCGTCGGCGTAGGTGGCGGAGGTGTCGGCGCTCGCGGAGTCGCCGCCGTCGCCGCCTGCGCCTTCGGATGCGGTGGCGCATCCGGCGAGCGCGAGGACTCCGAGACCGACAGCGCCGACGGCGCCGAGGCGCGTCACGCGCCGGGGGATGCGGGGAGTGGTCGTCATGCACTCAGGATGGCAGCGCAGGCTTGGTCGGTGCTGGACGTTCGACGAGCCCGGGCACGATCTTGGACGAATCTTGGGAGCCGCAGAAGATTACGAGTTTGTAAACCGTCCATCCAAATGTTGCATGTCGTTTGTTCGTACGCTTTACTAACAAACATGTCATCGGACGCGCAGAGAAGCGCCACCATCGTCGGCTTCGCCGGCGGTCGTGCGCTGCGCCCGAGCGCGAAGGTCCTTCCGGAGCACGCTCGCGGCCACAACCGCGCTCTCGTGCTGCAGACCCTCTACAGCGGCGGCCTCCAGAGCCGCGCCGATCTGGCTCGCGAGACGGGCCTCACCCGCGTCACCATCTCCGACCTCGTCGCCGAACTCATCGCCGACGGCCTCGTCGTCGAAACCGGGCAGCGCGGCGCCGCCCGCCCCGGCAAGCCCGCCATCCTGCTCGACATGAACCGCGCCGGCTACCAGATCATCGGCATCGACCTCTCCGACACGGGCGTCTTCCGCGGCGCCGTCCTCGACCTCGACGGCGGCATCGTCACACGCATGGAGGTCGAGACGGATGGCGCCTCCGGTGAGGAGGTCACCGCGATCGTCAGCGTGCTGGCTCGAGACCTCGCCGCCGCCGCGGGCGCCCCCATCCTCGGTATCGGCATCGGATCCCCCGGCATCGTCGACCTCGCGGGCGTCGTGCTCTCGGCGCCCAACCTCGGGTGGGCCGACGAGCCGCTTCAGGAGATCGTCTCCGCCGCCACCGGCCTCCCCGTGCTCGTCGCGAACGACGCCAACGCGGCGGCCCTCGCCGAGCACAGCTTCGGATCGGCTCTCGGCGACTTCATGCTCATCCGCGTCGGCCGCGGTGTCGGCGCCGGCCTCATCCTCGGTGGCAGCCCGCTCTTCGGCAGCCGCTTCGCCGCCGGCGAGCTCGGCCACGTCGTCGTCGGGACGGATGGCGGCGAGGCGTGCGTGTGCGGCAAGAACGGCTGCCTCGAGACCTGGCTCGCCGTGCCCCGCCTGCGCGCCGGCATCGCATCCGCCCCCGACGCCGACTCCCGCGACGACGTGCTGCGTCGCGCGGGAGAGCGTCTCGGCATCGCACTCGCGCCGGTCGTCGGCGCCCTCAATCTCGACGAGGTCGTCATCAGCGGCCCCGTCGAACTTCTCGACGGCCCCCTCACCGAGGCGGCCATCGAGACCTTCCGCGCCCGAACGATGGCCGAATTCCACGGCGATCTGACGGTACGGATGTCAGACCTCGGCCAGGACATCGTCATGCGCGGCGCCGCCGCCATGGTCCTGTCGGGACAACTCGGGGTCTCCTAACCCGAATCGCACCAACCCTGCACCAGCGGTGCCGCCACCCGGCTTCACCGCAATTCAAAGAAGAAGGAATGCACGAATGAAGCGAAAGATCGGAGCAGTCGCCGCTGCTACCGCTGCGCTCGTCGTCCTGGCCGGATGCTCGACCGCGTCGAACACGCCGGACCCGGACGAGGCCAAGGGCCAGAACATCACGTTCTGGGTCATCGGAGGTGACACCCCCGACGCTCTCCGCGACTACTTGAAGACCGAGTACAAGAAGAACACCGGGGGCACCCTCACTATCGAGGAACAGGGCTGGGGCGACGCTCTCGCGAAGCTCACCACGGCACTGCCTGACGCCGACAATACTCCCGACGTGACGGAGATCGGGAACACCTGGTCGCCGACGTTCACCACGGTGGGTGCCTTCAGCGACATCTCCGACATGTACGACGAGCTCGGCGGCGACAAGCTGCTCCCCTCGTTCGTCGAGGTCGGCGCTGTCGATGGTGCCAACTACGCGCTGCCGTACTACTTCGGCTCGCGCTACGTGTTCTACCGCAAGGACCTCTACGCGGCCGCAGGCCAGGAGGTTCCGACCACGCTGTCCGGGCTCACCGAGACCGCCACGGCCCTCCACACCGACGCCCTCTCGGGCTTCTACCTCGGTGGCGAGGACTGGCGCAACGGGATCTCGTGGATCTTCGCCAACGGCGGAGACCTCGCGAAGAAGGATGGCGACAAGTGGGCGTCCAGCCTCTCCGACCCGAACAGCATCAAGGGTCTCGAGGAGCTGCAGAACCTCTACGCGTCGGCGTCCAACGCGCCGGTGACCGAGGCCGACAGCACCCCGTGGGTCAACATCAACACCCAGCCGAACGCCGCAGCCCCCGAGGCCGCGACGATCATCGCACCCGGATGGGCGCACTGGTCCATCGGTGACCTCGCTCCGGACCCCAAGGACGACACCAAGACGGTCGCCACCTGGAACGACGACGTGTTCGGCACGTACGTCCTCCCGGGTGCCGACGGCGGTGTCGCCCCGGTGTTCGCCGGTGGCTCCAACATCGGGATCTCGGCGGCCTCGAAGAACCAGGCCGGCGCCCGCGAGCTGCTGAAGATCATCTTCAGCGAGGAGTACCAGAACCTGCTCGGCGAGAACGGCCTCGGCCCGGCCAACGCGGACTACGTCGGCTCCCTCGGAGACGACCAGTTCGCGAAGGCCCTCATCGAGTCGGCCCTCGGGTCGAAGCTCACCCCTGCCGCTCCCGGCTGGGCGGCTGTCGAGGGCTCCGGTCTGCTCGAGGAGTTCTTCGGCAAGGTCAACGGCGGCGGCGACGTCTCCGCACTGGCAGCCGAGTACGACCAGAAGATCGACGCACTGATCAACGGCTAGTAGCAACACCCGCCGGTCGGGCAGCGCGCGCTGCCGCTGCCCGACCGGCACCACCCCGGCGCCGACGCCGGCGGTCCCCCCTCACGCAGCGCCCCACGACATCCGCCGCCCTCGCGGCACCCAACCCACACCTGTCAGCCTTGTCGAAAGGAGGATCCCGCATGTCTGCGAACAACCCCGGCGCCCGCATCCAGCCGAGACGGACGGGCATCCCCTACTACCTGATCGTGCCCGCGGTCATCGCCCTCCTGCTCGGACTCGGCTACCCGCTCGTCTGGCAGTTCATCACCGCGTTCCAGGACTACGGACTCGCGCAGCAGTTCGGCAAGCCGCCGGAGTGGGTCGGCTTCGACAACTTCGCCGACCTCGTGTGGAACGGCGAATTCTGGGCCGTGCTCGGCCGCTCGCTCATCTTCTGCGTCGTCACCGCATTCGCCACCGTCGTCATCGGCGTGCTGATGGCGCTGCTCATGAACGCCGTCGGCAAGGCCGCCCGCCTCATCCTGCAGATCTCGATGCTGCTCGCGTGGGCGATGCCCGTCGCCGCCGCGACCACCGTCTTCATCTGGCTGTTCGACCGCCGCCGCGGCGTGGTCAACTACCTGCTCGACATGATCCCCGGCGTCGACATGAACCGGTACGACTGGCTCGGCAACCCGCTCACCTTCTTCATGGTGGCCAGCATCCTCATCGTCTGGATGTCGGTGCCGTTCGTCGCGTTCGCCGTCTACGCGGGCCTCACCCAGGTCTCCGACGAGGTGATGGAGGCGGCACAGATCGACGGCGCCAACGCCTGGCAGCGGTTCTGGCGCATCATCGGCCCCATGATCCGCCCGGTGCTGTCGATCGTGCTGCTGCTGCAGCTCATCTGGGACCTGCGGGTGTTCGCGCAGATCACCCTGCTGAAAGACGCCGGCTCCAAGTCGGGCGACTTCGACCTGCTCGGCACCTACATCTACAAACTCGGCGCCAGCGCCAACGACTTCGGGATGGCGAGCGCCGTCTCCATCGTCGTGCTCATCATCACGCTCGCGATCAGCTGGGTGTACGTGCGCGACCTGATCAAGGAGGACGAGGGACGATGACCGTCAAACTCGGACGCGTTCTGCTCACCGTTCTCGCCGTCGTCCTGGCGATCATCTGGGCGTTCCCGGTCTACTGGATGGTGAACTCGGCGTTCATCTCCAACGCGGTGCTGCAGCAGTTCACACCCCACTTCTTCCCCGGGGCCGACTTCACGGCATCCAACTTCGCCGGTGCGATCGCCGACGGCTCGTTCTTCGGTGCCCTCGGCATGAGCGTCTCGATCACCCTCATCGTGGTGTTCTTCTGCCTCATCTTCGCCTTCCTCGGCGCGGTCGCCATCAGCCGCTTCAAGTTCCGCGGACGCAAGACGTTCGTGCTCGCGCTGCTGCTCATCCAGATGCTGCCCGCCGAAGGCCTCTTCATCGCGCAGTACAAGATGATGTCGTCGGTCGGCCTGCTGAACTCCATCGTCGGCGTCTCGGTCATCTACATCGCGGCCGTCATCCCGTTCACGATCTGGATGCTGCGCGGATTCGTCGCCGGTGTTCCGGCCGAGCTCGAGGAGGCCGCCATGGTCGACGGGCTCAGCCGATTCCAGGCCTTCATGCGCATCACGTTCCCGCTGCTGGCTCCCGGGCTCGTCGCATCCGGGGTGTACGCGTTCCTGCAGGCCTGGAACGAGTTCACCGTGGCCGTGGTGCTGCTGCCCGCCGAGGCGGCGCAGACCCTGCCGCTGTGGCTGCGCGGGTTCGTGCAGGCATCCGCCACCCGCGAGACCGACTGGGGCCAGGTCATGGCCGCGTCGACCATCGTGGCCGTGCCCGTCATCATCTTCTTCCTGCTCGTGCAGGGCCGGATGACGAGCGGCATCGTGGGAGGTGCGGTCAAGGGATGAGCGTGTCGTCTTCGGTGCTCCTGCCCGGTTTCGAGGGCACGGAGCTGCCCGAGTGGCTGGCCGCGCGGCTCCGCGGCGGCCTCGGCGGAGTGTGCCTGTTCGCGCAGAACATCGCCTCGCCGGAGCAGCTGCGGGCGCTCACGGCCGCCATCCGGCAGGCCAACCCGCTCGCGATCATCGCGATCGACGAAGAAGGCGGCGACGTGTCCCGGCTTCATGCGGCAACCGGATCGCCGTTCCCCGGCAACGCGGTGCTCGGTCGCATCGACGATCTCGCCCTCACCGCATCCGTCGGCGCAGCGGTCGCCCGTGAGCTGCGCGCGGCCGGTGTGAACGTGAACTTCGCGCCCGACGTCGACATCAACTCGAACCCCGACAACCCCGTGATCGGCGTGCGCAGCTTCGGAACCGACGCGCACCTGGTCGCCCGGCACGCCGCTGCGTGGGTCGCCGCACACGAGGCCGAGGGCGTCGCCGTGAGCGCCAAGCATTTCCCCGGCCACGGCGACACCTCCTCCGACTCCCACCACGCACTGCCCGTGATCGACCTGCCGCTCGAGACGCTGCGCGAGCGCGAGCTCGTGCCGTTCGAGGCCGCGGTCGCGGCCGGCGCGCGCACCATCATGTCGAGCCACATCCTGCTGCCGCAGCTCGACGCCGACGGCCCCGCCACCTTCTCCTCGCGCATCCTCGAAGGGATGCTGCGCGGCGACCTCGGATTCACCGGCGTGATCGTCTCCGACGCGCTCGACATGACCGGCGCATCCGGTGAGATCGGCATCCCGGCGGCGGCCGTGCGCGCGATCGCCGGAGGATGCGACCTGCTCTGCATCGGCACCGCCAACACCGACGAGCAGATGGGCGAGATCGAAGCCGCGCTCGATGCGGCCGTCGCCTCGGGCGCGCTCGCCGCCGACCGCCTCGCGGACGCCTCCGCCCGCATCCGCCGGCTCGCGGAAGAGCTCGCAGACGACCCGTCGGATGCACCGGAGCCCTACGCCACCGACCCGGCGCAGCTGCGCACCGCGTTCGACATCGCCGACGGCGTCCTGCCGCTGGCGGGCGAGTACCGCATCCTCAGCATCGAGACGGTCGCCAACATGGCCGTCGGCCCCGACGTGCCGTGGGGGCTCGCAAGTGTCGGCCTCGAGCCGGAGCCGCTGCACGAAGGCGACGAGCTGCCCGCCTCGCAACTGCCGTACCTCGTCGTCGGCAAAGACAACCACCGTCGCGACTGGACACGCGACCTCATCGACCGCGCCCGCGCCGCACAGCCCGGCACGGTCGTCATCGACATGGGCTGGCCCGCCCCCGACCGCCGCTACGCCGACATCGCCACCTTCGGCGCCTCGCGCAGCGTCTCGATCGCGTTGCGAGGCCTTCTGGAAGGAAACGGGCAGTGAGAGTCGGCCTCGACATCGGCGGCACCAAGACGGATGCCGTCGCGATCGGCGACGACGGCCGCGTCGCGCACACGCTGCGGCTGCCGACCGGATTCGGTGCCGACGTGGTGCTGCACACCGCGGTTGCCGCCGTGCACCAGCTCTCCGTGCTCTCGGGCACCCCGATCGCCGACTTCACCTCCATCGGCATCGGCATCCCCGGCGCCGTCGACCCCACGACGGGCCGCGTCTCGCACGCCGTCAACCTGGGCCTCGAAGATCTCGAACTCGGCTCCCACCTGCAGGAGCGGCTGGGTCGCGCGGTGCGCGTCGAGAACGACGTCAACGCGGCGGCACTCGGGGCCTTCCACCTGCGGGGGCTCAGCCCCTCGCAGTCGATGGCGTACCTCAACGTCGGCACCGGACTCGCCGCCGGACTCGTGCTCGGCGGACGGCTGTGGCGCGGTGTGCGCGGCGTCGCCGGCGAGATCGGCCACATCCCGTTCGACCCGAACGGCCCCCAGTGCCCGTGCGGTCAGCGCGGATGCCTCGAACTGTACGCATCCGGCTCGGCCGTCGCGCGCCAGTGGCCGAGCGACGACGCGCTGCCGGTGCGCGCGCTCTTCGCCGCCGCCGCATCCGGGGACGCATCCGCCGTCGCCGTGCGCGACCGGCTGCTCGAAGGCACCGCCGCCGCCGTGCGCGTGCTGGTGCTCGCGGTCGACGTCGACGACGTCGTGATCGGGGGCGGCATCAGCCGCCTCGGCGACGAACTGCTCGGCGGCGTCCGCGCCGTCATCGCCCGCTGGGAGTCGGAGTCGGCCTTCGTCGCCTCCCTCGGACTCGGCGAGCGTCTCCAGCTGCTGCCCTCCGACTTCCCGGCCGCCGCCGTCGGCGCCGCTTTCGTCGGCGACCCCGAAGCCCAGACCGTGGAGGTGGTGTGATGGCCGAGATCGTGATCCTCCCCGGGACACCCGACGAGGCGAAAGCCGCAGCCGGTGCGCTCGCGGCCGACCTCATCCAGCGGGTCGTGGCCTCGAAGCCCGACGCCGTGCTCGGTCTCGCCACCGGATCCACCCCGCTGCCCATCTGGCAGGCGCTCGCCACGCGCGGCATCGACTGGTCTCGCGTGCGCGGCTTCGCGCTCGACGAGTACGTCGGCCTGCCCGCCGGACACCCCGAAAGCTACCGCGCGGTCATCACGCGCGAAGTCGTCGACACCCTCGGCCTCACCCCGTCGCTCGTCCACGTGCCTGGGGACGACGGCGGGGAGATCCGGACCGCGGGAGACCGCTACGAGGCCGCGATCGCTGCGGCCGGGGGTGTCGATATCCAGGTGCTCGGCATCGGGCGCACCGGCCACATCGGGTTCAACGAGCCGGGGTCGTCGTTCGCGTCGCGCACCCGGGTGAAGACCCTCACCGAGGCGACTCGCGTTGACAATGCGCGCTTCTTCGACTCGGTCGACGACGTGCCGCGGCACTGTCTCACGCAGGGCCTCGGCACCATCCTCGACGCCCGGCGCCTCGTGCTGCTCGCGTTCGGGGAGTCGAAGGCGGATGCGATCGCCGGTGCCGTCGAGGGGCCCGTCTCTGCGTCGCTGCCCGGCTCCGCCATCCAGTTGCACCCCGAGGTGACGGTGCTCGTCGACGAGGCCGCCGCATCCAAGCTGCGCTTCGCCGACTACTACCGCTACGCCTGGGACAACCGGCCCGACTGGGCGCAGGAGCTGTAGAGGCCCTGCCGCCGCTCTCAAATCAAGGAGTCGACCGCTCAAATCAAGGAGCTGAGCTCTCAAATCAAGGAACTCGTGTGGCTGGTGTGGCGCCTGAGGCTCACAGGCCACATCCGCCACACGAGTTCCTTGATTCGAGCGGTGGACTCCTTGATTTGAGAGCCCGACTCCTTGAGTTGAGAGGTGGGGGGCAGCGTCAGGTGAGGCGGATGCCCGCCGCCCACACCGCGGTGACGTTCCCGTCGGCGTCGAGCGCCACCGCATCCGCCGCGAACCCGCCCTCGAGCAGACCGAGGTGGTCGTCGAACCCGAGCGCCCGCGCCGGTACGGCGGTGACCGCGCCCACGGCATCCGGCCACGAGAGCCCCACAACGTCGACCGCGCGGCGCAGCGCCGAGTCGAGGGTGAGGGTCGAACCCGCGATCGTGTCGGTGCCCGACAGCAGGGCGCGGCCATCGCGCACCGAGACGTTGAGCGCCCCGAGCCGGTAGTCGCCGTCGGCGCTGCCCGCCGCCGCCATCGAATCGGTGATGAATGCGACGCGGCCAGGCGCCTCATCGAGGGTGAGCGCCACGATCCGCTCATCGATGTGGTGGCCGTCGAGCACGATCTCGAGCGTCACGCGCGGGTCGGACAGCGCCGCGACGACCGGCCCCGGCGCACGGTGGTGGATGCCGTTCATCGCGTTGAAGGCGTGGGTGAGCAGCGTGGCGCCCCGGTCGAACGCGCGCGCCGCGGTCTCGAAGTCGGCCTCCGTGTGCCCGACCGCCACCTTCACGCCCGCGTCGACGAAACGGTCGATCGCCTCGTCGGCCCCCGGCAGCTCGGGGGCGATCGTGATCTGGCGGAGGGTGCCGCGGGCCGCGCCGATCAGCTCGTCGACGCTGATCGCATCCGGTTCGCGCAGGTAGTCGATGTGGTGGGCGCCGCGCTTGCCGGGGGCGAGGAACGGCCCCTCGAGGTGCGTGCCCAGCACGAGCGGATCGGCGGATGCGAGGTCGGCGATCTCGCCCAGGCTCTCACGCAGCGCGGCGAGCGGATTCGCCACCAGCGAGATCACGGATCGGGTGGTTCCGTGGGCGCGGTGCGCGGCGATCGCCGCGAGCAGCTCATCCCCGCCGTCGTCGTAGGTGTGGCCGCCGCCGCCGTGCCCGTGGATGTCGACGAACCCGGGGACCAGCCGGGCGCCGCCGAGATCGACGCGCTCGTCGGCATCCGGGAGCCCGTCGCGGGCGGTGCCGACCGCGGCGATCGAGTCGCCGTCGAACAGCACCCAGCCGTCGGGCGTCTCGCCCCGCTCATCGGTGAGCAGCGCGTTGTGCAGGAGCGTGGTCACATGAGAAGGGTAGGGGAGCGCTACCGGAAGATGATCGTGCGCGCGCCGTCGAGCAGAACCCGGTCCTCGGCGAACCACTTGACAGCCTGGGTGAGGGTGCGGCTCTCCTCGTCCTGTCCGATCGCGACGAGCTCGGCGGGCGTGCGGGTGTGGTCGACGCGCACGATGTTCTGCTCGATGATCGGACCCTCGTCGAGGTCGCTCGTGACGAAGTGGGCGGTCGCGCCGATGATCTTCACCCCGCGGGCGTGGGCCTGCTTGTAGGGGTTCGCGCCCTTGAAACCGGGGAGGAAGGAGTGGTGGATGTTGATCACCCGGCCGGCGAGGGCCTCGCACAGCTCCGGCGACAGGATCTGCATGTAGCGGGCCAGCACCACCAGCTCGATGTCGTGCTCCTCGACGACCTCGAGCACGCGCTGCTCGAACGCGAGCTTCTGCCCCGGCGACGCCACCGGGTGCGCCTCGAACGGAACCCCGTAGAACGCGGCCAGCTCGCCGAGATCCGGATGGTTCGACAGCACGAGCGGGATGTCGACGCCCAGCTGCCCGGCCCGCTGACGGAACAGCAGGTCGTTGAGGCAGTGCCCCGCCTTCGACACCAGCACGAGGGTGCGCAGGGGCCGGCCGACCACGTCGAGCTGCCACGACATCCCGTAGCGCTCCGTGACGGGCGCGAGCGCCGCCTCGAACTGCTCGCGGGTTGCCGCCGATTCCACCTGCAGACGCATGAAGAAGGTGCCCGTGTCGTCGCTGGAGAACTGCTGCGACTCGGTGATGTTGCCCGCCGCCTCCACGATGGCGCCGCTGATGGCGTGCACGATGCCGGGTCTGTCCTCGCAGACGAGGGTGACGATCCAGTGCGTGGCGGTCATGGGCACCAGCGTAGGGCTTCCGCGCGCGCGGCTAGGCTCGACAGGTGAGCACGAACGACGGCAGCGGATTCCCCTTCTTCCGTCTTCTGGTTCTCAGCGGCGCGATCTTCGCATCCGTCTCGAGCGAGTTCCTGCCCACCGGCCTCATGCCCGAGATGGCGGCCGAGTTGGGGGTCTCCGAGTCGCAGATCGGCCTGCTCATCACCGTGTTCGCGACCACCGTCGTGGTCTCCACCGCGCCCCTGACGGTGCTCACCCGCCGCTTCTCGCGCAAATGGCTGATGGTGCTGCTGCTCGGGATCTTCGCGCTCACGAACGTGCTGTGCGCGGTCGCGCCGAGCTACGAGTTCCTGGTGGGTGCGCGCATCCTCGGTGGACTCGCACACGGCCTCTTCTGGGCGGTGACGGGACCGTACGCGGCACTCCTCGTGCCCCGCCACCAGCTGGCGCGCGCCATCTCGGTCACCAACGCCGGCGGGACGATGGCGTTCATCCTCGGTGTGCCGCTCGGCACCTTCCTGGGGCACGCCCTCGGCTGGCGGCTCGCGTTCGGCGCGATGGCGGCCGTCGTGCTCGTATTCATGGTGTTCGTGATCCTGTACCTCCCGCCGGTGTCGCACCTGGTGCCGCTCGCGACGGGCGAGATCGCCGTGCCCACCCGTAAGGACCGCTCGTTCCCCGCCGTGCTGATCGTGTGCGCGACCGTCGTGCTCGTGATCACCGGGCACAACGTGTTCTACACGTACATCGCGCCGTGGGCGATCCAGGTCGGCGGGATCGACGAGGGCGCGATCGCGGGGCTGCTGTTCGCGTACGGTGCCGCGGGCGCGATCGGCCTCGCGCTGGGTGGCGCCTTCGGCGACCGCTTCCCGAGGGCGTCGGTGAACATCGCGCTCGGCGGGGTGATCGGCAGCATCCTCCTGCTCGGAACGTTCGGCACCTCGGCGGTGCCGATCGTGATCGGCATGGTGATCTGGAGCGTCTTCTTCGGCGGTGTCCCCGCGCTCATGCACTCCCGGGTGCTGCATTCGGCATCCGAGCGCATCCGCGACCTGGCGGCCGCCTGGCTGACGACCGCCTTCAACCTGGCCATCGGCGGCGGCGCGCTGCTCGGCGGCCTGCTGCTCGACACCCTCGGCATCGGCGTGCTGCCGTGGTTCGGGGCGGCGATCATCGCCATCGGCCTGGTGTTCGTGCTCGCCACCGACCGGGCGCGCATCAAAGCCCACCCGAGCTGAGCGGGGCGCCGGAGCCGACGGTCAGCGGCGGCAGTCGGTGAGCGCCGAGACGAGGGCCGCTCGGTCGGCCTTCGGTACCGCGAGTTCCCACGCGGTCGCGATCCAGGTGTACCGGATGGCGTACTCGCACACGAAGCCGTCGTCGGAGGGCAACCAGGCCGCCGGACCGCGACTGCCCTTCTCCCGCGCGGAGTCGCGGTCGACGGCGAGCAGATTCTCGAGGCTGTTCGCGAACTGCTGCCGACGTTCGGGCGACCACCGCCACGCCCCGCCCTCGTGCGCGGCGCGCAGGCTCACCACGTGGTCGACCCGCACGCGGGTGATGCCCGTGTCGTCGCCGGCGGCGGCGCGGTCGGTCGTGATGCCGAGCTTGCGGCCCGAGTAGGGGTCGCGGAGGGTTCCGCTCAGCACCGTGCACTTCTCGCGGACCGCGTCGACGAGGTCACGCGCGAGCACGTCGTCGCGCTGCGAGCAGCCGTTGCCGTCGATGTCGGCCCAGTTCTCGCCGAAGCTCTCGCGTTCGTAGGCCGGCGGCGCGGCCGAGTCCTCGGTCGCGGGGAGGGCGGCCGCCGCCTCCGCCCACGAGCCCTCATCCGGGATCACGATCGCGTTGCCGGCCTTCGCGGCCTCGGGCACGTCGGGCTCGGGGTGACCCGTGATGAGGGCGATCACGACGATCGCCGCCGCCGTCGCGACCGCGGCGGCGAACGTCGCGAGACGTGCAGGCATGACGTGACCTCTTCAGGGGTAGACGGGCGTGTCTCCCCCCACGTTAGGCGGTCGCGTCGGCGACCGCGAATCAGTGCCAGTCGATCTCGCGAACCGGTGTGAAATCGACGCCGGATGCCGTCCAGCGGGCGCCGAGGGACGGCATCCGCTCCGCGAAATCGGCGAAGTCGCGCTCGGCCTGCGGCGACCAGGCGACCTCGGCGACGGCCGCGATCCGCGGGAACGCCATCGACTCGACGTCGTCGAGGGTCTCGAGCGTCTCCGACCAGAGCGGGGCCTCGACCCCGAGGATGTCGGCGTCGCCGACCCCGTCGACCACGTCCGCCGGATCCCAGCCGTAGGTGACGTCGATGGAGGTGAAACCGCCCGCCCAGGTGAGCCCGAGCGGGGTCATCATGTCGTACTTCATGTCGAGGTAGACGGCGTCGGCCGGCGACATGATGAGCTTTCCGCCCTGCTCCACGAAGGAGCGCGACTCGGTGACGGCATCCGTGGTGCGCGGCTGGACGAAGTCCCAGTACTGCCCGATGGTGCCGGCGGGGAGCGCGGCGGAGCGCCCCAGCTCGTGCCAGCCGATGACGGTCTTGCCGGTGCCGGCGGCGATCTGCGCCGCCCGCGTGGCGAAAGCCTCGTAGTCGGCGTCGCTCGTCGCATCCGACTCGTCTCCGCCGATGTGCAGGTACGGTCCGGGCGTCATCTCGGCCAGCTCGCCCAGCACGTCCTCGAGGAACTCGTAGGTGAACTCGGAGCGCACGTCGAGCGTGGAGAAGCCCACCTCGATGCCCGTGTAGGGCTTCGCGACGACACCGTCGGGGTTCAGCGCGGCCACGGATGCGAGGGCCGCGTTCGTGTGCCCGGGCAGGTCGATCTCGGGCACGATCGTGATGAAACGCTCGGCCGCGTAGTCGACGAGCTCGCGGTAGTCGGCCTTCGTGTAGAAGCCGCCCTTCGCGGTGCCGACCGCGTAGCGGCCGCCGATCTCGGTCAGCTCGGGCCACGCGTCGATCGCGATGCGCCAGCCCTGGTCGTCGGTGAGGTGCAGATGCAGGTGGTTGAACTTGAGCAGCGCCAGCTGGTCGATGTAGCTCTTCACGTCGGCGACGGGGAAGAAATGCCGGGCCACGTCGAGCATCGCGCTGCGGTACGCGAAGCGGGGCTCATCGCGGATGGCGACCGCGGGAACGGTGCGGTCGGTTCCGGGGTCGCCGAGCGGCACCAGCTGCCGCAGGCTCTGCACGGCGGCGTACGCGCCCGCCGGGGTGGATGCGGCGATGCGGATGCCGTCCGCATCCACGTCGAGGCGGTACCCCTCCGGGGCGGCGATCGCGGTGTCCTCCGAGAGCGTCAGCGCGCCATCCGCCCCCGACCGGAGGTCGAGCCCGGTGTCGGCGGAGAGCTCGTCGATCAGCCGCGCCGCCGCCGGATCGAGCGCCCCATCGGAGGTGACGACGACGCCATCGGTGAGGTCGAACCCCTCGGCGCCGGATGCCTCCAGCGACACCGGGAGCGGCACCACCGTCGGGGTGGCGGCCTGCGGCTGCTGAGGGGTGGTGCCGAACGTGCAGCCGGACAGCGCGACCCCCGCCACCACGACGAGGGCGGCGGCGACGGCGGCACGGGGTGGGCGGCGTCGCCGGGTCGTCACGGTCACCGTACGAGTCTGGCACCCGCCGATCCGCTCTGGCGGCGGCGTGCCGATCCCGTACACTGGGCAGGTCGTGACTGGCGTTCGGATGGGTCACCATCGGGGAGCGACGAGACGGAGAAGCGGCCGTACGCCTGGGCCGCGACGACATCCGCCTGTACCCCTAGGAGCGCACGTGTCTGCAGAGTCCACCTTCAACGCCCCCCTCTCCGAGGTCGACCCGGAGGTCGCAGCGGCCCTCGAGCAGGAGCTCGGCCGCCAGCGGTCCACCCTCGAGATGATCGCGAGCGAGAACTTCGTGCCGCGTGCCGTGCTCGAGGCGCAGGGATCGGTGCTCACCAACAAGTACGCCGAGGGCTACCCCGGCCGTCGCTACTACGGCGGATGCGAGTTCGTCGACATCGTCGAGACGCTCGCCATCGAGCGCGCCAAGGAGCTCTTCGGCGCCGCCTACGCGAACGTGCAGCCGCATTCCGGCGCCTCGGCCAACGCCGCCGTGCTCGCCGCGATCGCGACGCCCGGCGACCGCATCCTGGGTCTCGAGCTGGCCCACGGCGGCCACCTCACCCACGGCATGAAGCTCAACTTCTCGGGCAAGCTCTACGAGGCCCACGCCTACGGGGTCGACCCGGAGACGTTCCGCGTCGACATGGACGAGGTGCGCCGCAAGGCCCTCGAGGTGCAGCCGCAGGTGCTCATCGCCGGCTGGTCGGCCTACCCGCGCCAGCTCGACTTCGCCGCCTTCCGCGCCATCGCCGACGAGGTGGGCGCGAAGCTGTGGGTCGACATGGCGCACTTCGCGGGTCTCGTCGCCGCGGGCCTGCACCCTTCGCCCGTGCCGCACGCGCACGTCACCAGTTCGACCGTGCACAAGACGATCGGCGGCCCCCGCTCCGGCTTCATCCTCACCAACGACGAGGACATCGCCAAGAAGATCAACTCGAACGTCTTCCCCGGCCAGCAGGGCGGCCCGCTCATGCACGTGATCGCCGCGAAGGCGACCGCGTTCAAGCTCGCAGGCAGCGACGACTTCCGCGACCGCCAGGAGCGCACCATCCGCGGCGCGCAGATCCTCGCCGAGCGTCTCGTGGCGGATGACGCCCGCGCGGCCGGCGTCGACGTGCTCACGGGCGGCACCGACGTGCACCTGGTGCTCGTCGACCTGCGCCACTCCGAGCTCACCGGCAAGGAGGCGGAGGACGCACTGCACGAGGTCGGCATCACGGTGAACAAGAACGCCGTGCCGAACGACCCTCGCCCCCCGATGGTGACCTCGGGCGTGCGCATCGGCACCCCGGCGCTCGCGACCCGCGGCTTCGGCGACGACGAGTTCCGCGAGGTGGCCGACGTGATCGCGCTCGCCCTGCAGCCGGGCGCCGACGTGCCCGCCCTGCGCGCCCGGGTGGCGAAGCTGGCCGACGCGTTCCCGCTGTACGAGGGCCTCACCTCGCCGGGCAGCTGGGCATGAGGGGTCGCAGAATGCACTCAACACGCCGTTATTCGAGCAGTTTGAGGCCCCTCAGGTGAGCGCGCAGGTCCTCGACGGCACCGCCACAGCGGCGGCCATCAAGAGCGAGCTGAAAGCGCGGGTCGAAGCGCTCGCCGCCCGCGGCGTCGTGCCCGGGCTCGGCACGCTGCTCGTCGGCGCCGACCCCGGCTCGGTGAGCTATGTGGGCGGCAAGCACCGCGACTCGGCCGAGGTCGGCATCCGGTCGATCCGTGAAGAACTGCCGGCGGATGCCACGGAGGCGGATGTGCGGGCCGCGATCGCGCGCCTCAACGCCGACCCCGAGGTGACCGGGTACATCGTACAGCTGCCGCTGCCGAAGCGCATCGACGAGAACGCGATGCTCGAACTGGTCGACCCCGCCAAGGACGCCGACGGCCTGCACCCGACCAACCTCGGGCGCCTCGTGCTCGGCGTCGATGGCGAACTGAACTCGCCGCTGCCCTGCACGCCGGCCGGCGTCGTCGAGCTGCTGCGCCGCCACGACGTGCCGATCGCCGGCAAGCACGTGACCATCATCGGCCGCGGGCTCACCGTGGGCCGCCCGCTCGGCCTCGTCTTCACCCGCAAGGGCGTCGACGCGACCGTCACCCTCACCCACTCGCGCACGCAGGATCTGGCCGACGAGGTGAGGCGCGCGGATATCGTGGTCGCCGCGATCGGCGTGCCGCACTTCGTGAAGCCCGAATGGATCAAGCCGGGCGCCGCGGTGCTGGACGTGGGCGTCACGCGTGTCGGCACCACCGAATCCGGGCGCGCGCGCCTGCACGGCGACGTCGACCCGGCTGTGGGCGAGGTGGCCGGGTGGCTGTCGCCGAACCCCGGCGGCGTCGGACCGATGACGCGCGCGTTGCTGATCTCGAACGTGGTGGATGCGGCGGAGCGTGCGCTGAGGTGATCGAGGAGCGTCGCCGCTCCTCGACCGACTAGAGCGCAGCCGCCTTCGCCAACAGCACCGCGCGCTCGCGTTCGTTCGCGGCGAGCCCCGCTGCGGTGGTGAGCTCGCTGCGGGCCTCCGCGGTGCGTCCGAGGCGGGCCAGCAGCTCGCCGCGCACGCTCGGCAACAGGTACGACCCGCGCAGCGCGCCATCCGACGCCAGCTTGTCGACGATGGTGAGCGCGGTGGCCGGTCCGGTGGCCATCGCGACGGCGACGGCACGGTTCAGCTCGACGACGGGGCTCGGTGCGATGCGACCGAGCGCCTCGTAGAGCACCACGATCTGCTCCCAGTCGGTGGCGTCCACGCTGGGGGCGACGGCATGGCATTCGGCGATCGCGGCCTGCAGCGCGTACGGGCCGCGGCCGCGGCCGAGGGCGTCGCATCGGGCGAGAGCCTCGCTGCCGCGGATGATCTGGGCCCGGTCCCAGCGGCCGCGGTCCTGATCGGTGAGCAGCACGGGCGCTCCGCTGCGATCCGTGCGTGCGGCGAACCGTGAGGCCTGCAGCTCGAGCAGGGCGACGAGCCCCTGCGCCTCTGGCTCGCGGGGCAGCAGCCGGGCGAGCACGCGCGCGAGACGCAGCGCCTCCTCGGCGAGTTCGGGTCGCATCCACCGGTCGCCCGAGGTGGCGGCGTAACCCTCCGTGAACATGAGGTAGACGACCCCCAGCACGGTGCCGAGCCGGGCCGGCCACTCTGCGGGCTCGGGCAGCTCGAACGGCACGGATGCGGCGGTGAGGGTCTTCTTGGCGCGCACGATCCGCTGCTGGATGGTGGCGACCGGCACCAGGAACAGCCTCGCGATCTCGTCGGTGGTGAGGCCGCCGACGACCCGCAGGGTGAGCGCCAGCTGCGCCTCCCGCGCGAGCACCGGGTGGCAGGCCGTGAAGATCAGCCGCAGCATGTCATCCGGGATCGGCTGCCACTCGTCGTCGCGCCCCTCCTCGAACTCGTTCGCGAGCAGCCGGTAGCGCTCGGTGAGCTTCTCGCGGCGACGCCAGCCGTCGATGGCCCGGCGCTTCGCGACGGAGGTGAGCCAGGCCCCCGGATTCTGCGGGACCCCGGATGCTGGCCAGCTCTCGAGCGCCTCGGCGACCGCCTCCTGGGCGAGATCCTCCGCCTCGCCCAGGTCGCCCGTGTACCGGGCGAGAGTCGCGACCACTCGGCCACCGTCGATGCGCCAGACGGCGTCGACGGTGCGCCGGATGTCGGTCACGGTCAGGACTTCGCGGCGCGCTTCGCCTCGTCCTCGCGCCAGCCCTTCTCCTTCTGGATGTACTCGTTGTCCTGGAAGTCGGCGAAGTCCGACTCGTCGGTGACGCGCCGCACCTCGAGCTTCGAGCCGGCGCCGAGCGGCGCGCGGCGGGCCCACTCGGCCGCCTCCTCGCGGCTCGAGACGTCGACGATCCAGAAGCCGTTGAACAGCTCGTGCGTCTCGCCGTAGGGGCCGTCGGTGACGACCGGGGTCTCGCCGCCGAACTCGACCACGAAGCCGTCCTTGGCATCCGTCAGACCCTCGCCGGCGGCGAGGACGCCCGCGTTGATCATCGACTCGTTGTACGCGCCCATCGCGTTGATGACCGCTTCGAAGTCGAGCTCCTCGTAGGCCGCGACGGCCTCGTCATTGCTGCGCATGATGAGCATGTACTTCATGGGTGTCTCCCTTGATCGTGAGGCCGCTGATGCGTCCTTCTACTATCCATGTCGAACGGCGGGAGCGGGGATCGACATCGGGCAGAAAAAAGGTGCACCGGATCTCTCCGGCGCACCTCTCTCCCGCGTCGCGGCGTCAGGGCTGGGGCGCGAGGCCGAAGCTGATGCCGCCGTTGCCGTCGATCTGCGCGTCGAGCACCATGGCGTCGAGCACCTCGGCGATCGGCTGTTCCATGAACACGCGCGCGTCGCCCTGCTCGATCACCACCTCTTCGGGCGTCGGCGCATCCGCGACCGCGAGATCGAAGCGGTTCGGTCCCGGTTGGATGCGGAGGCCGGCCGTGTCGGCGTCGGTCGCGCGGGCCACGAGGCCCGAGACGACCGTTCCGGCGTTCTCTGTCAGGGTGAGCATGATGGGTCCCCTTTCTCGATGAGTCGGCCACGATTCCGAGAATCGGCGGATGACGCAACCCCGGATGCGGGGGTTCGGAGGGGATACGGACGCGATGCGGAGGCGACTGCCAGGAAGGCGGGCGGCTTCAGTTCTCCCGGCGCGCGCCCGCCGACGGGGTGACGGTGAACGTCACCGGCTGCGCGTATCCGTGCTCCGCGAAGGCGCCGTCGACCGCCACCTGCACCTGCGACACCAGGTCGCGGTGCACGAGTGCGATCGCCGAGCCGCCGAATCCGCCGCCCGTCATGCGGGCGCCGATGGCGCCGCTGGCCTGCGCGGTCTCGACGGCGAGGTCGAGCTCGGGCACCGAGATCTCGAAGTCGTCGCGCATGGATGCGTGGGATGCGTCGAGCAGCTCGCCGATCGCGGTCGGTCCTTCGGATGCGAGCGTCGCGACCGTGTCGAGCACCCGCTCGTTCTCGGTCACCACGTGGCGCACCCGGCGGAAGGTCACATCGTCGAGCAGCTCGCGGGCGCGCGCCAGATCGCCCGGGGCGACGTCGCGCAGGGATGCGACGCCGAGGGCTGCGGCTCCCGCCTCGCACGATGCGCGGCGCTCGCGGTAGCCGCCGGATGCGTGCTGGTGCTCCACCTGGGTGTCGATGACGAGGATGGCGAGGTCGTTCTCGGCCAGCTTCAGGTCGATCGTCTCGGCCTCCTGCGTGCGGCAGTCGATGAACACGGCCGAGTCGTCGCGGCCGAGGAGGGAGGCCATCTGGTCCATGATCCCGGTGGGGGCGCCGACGAACAGGTTCTCGGCGGTACGGCCGGCGAGTGCGAGCTGCACCCGGTCGAGGTCGAGCTGCCACAGATCCGCGAGCGCGTACGCGACAGCCCCCTCGATGGCGGCCGACGACGACAGGCCCGCACCGACCGGCACATCCGACTCGATCATGATGTCGACGCCCGGCACCGCGGCGAGGTCGGCGAAACCGTTCTCGCCGAGCGCCCACGCGACGCCGAGCGGGTACGCTGCCCAGCCGGCAACCGCATCCGGTGCCAGTTCGGCGATGTCGATCTCGGCCACCTCGTCGGAGAAGGTGCTGCCCACCCGGATGCGGGAGTCGTCGCGCACGCCGACGGCGGCGAAGGTGCGCCGGTCGATGCCGAACGGCAGCACGAAGCCCTCGTTGTAGTCGGTGTGCTCGCCGATGAGGTTGACGCGCCCGGGGGAGGACCACACCCCGATCGGGTCGGTTCCGAACGCCGAGACGAACTCGGCACGCACGAGCTCGCGCAGATCCTGGCTCATACCGATGCCACCGCTTCCCGCAGCCGCGCGGCTGCATCCTCCGGAACGATATCCGCAACCCATGCGCCCATGGCGGCTTCGGAGCCCGCGAGGAACTTGAGGCGCTCGGCGGCGCGGCGGGGCGAGGTGATCTGCAGCATGAGCCGCACGTCGTCGCGGCCCTCGCGCACCGGTGCCTGGTGCCAGGCGGCGATGTAGGGCGTGGGGGTGTCGTAGAGGGCGTCGACGCCGAGCAGCAGGCGCTTGAACACTGTCGCGAGCTCGACGCGTTCCGCTTCGTTGAGCGCGTCGATGTCGGGCACCTGTCGGTGCGGCAGCAGGTGCAGCTCGATGGGCCAGCGGGCAGCGAATGGCACGAAGGCGGTCCAGTGCTCCCCGGCGAGCACCACGCGGGGGCCCGCCTGCTCGCGTTCGAGGATGCGGGCGAAGAGGTCGGGGCCGAGCTCGGCGATCGCGGCGAGGGTCGACTTGGTGCGCGGGGTGACGAACGGGTACGCGTAGATCTGTCCGTGCGGATGCCCGAGGGTCACCCCGATCGCCTCGCCGCGGTTCTCGAAGGGGAACACCTGCGCGACTCCGGGCAGCGCCGAGAGCTCCCGTGTGCGATCCGCCCACGCCTCGATGACGGTGCGGATGCGGCTGATGCTCTGCGTGCCGAGCGAGCCTTCGCTCTCGGGGCTGAAGCACACCACCTCGCAGCGGCCGGCAGCGGGCGAGGTGCGGTCGTAGCCGCGCCCTTCGGGTGCGAGGGGGCCGTCGGTTTCGGGCCCGAAGGAGGGGGAGCGGTTCTCGAAGACGGCGACGTCGTAGATGTCGGGGATCTCGGAGGGGTTCTCGGCTGTCTGCGGGGCCAGCGGGTCGAGGTGCGCCGGTGGCAGGAAGACGCGGTTGTTGCGGTTCGAGGCGACCGAGATCCAGTCGCCGGTGAGCACGTCCTGGCGCATGGTGGCGGTGGCCGGGCGGGGGTCGAGTGCGCGTTCGTCGAGTCGGCGTTCGGCGGGGAGCGTCGAGTCGGCGTCGTCGAAGTAGAAGAGGTCGCGGCCGTCTGCCATGCGTGCGGTCCGTCGGGTGACACCGGTCATGTGCTTACGATAACGTAAGCCCGACTTGAGAATTCGAAAGGTATCGAAAGCGATGACGGATGCCGTAGTGCCGGCCGAGACGCGACGGGCGCGCATCGCCGAGCGGGTGCGCGAAGCCGGCATCCTGCGGGTCGTCGACGCGGCCGCCCTGTTCGGCGTGAGCGAGGTGACGATCCGCGGAGACCTCGCCCAACTCGAAGCCCAGGGGCTCGTCCGCCGCGTGCACGGCGCCGCGCTTCCGGCAGCAGCAGGGCCGCGCGAAGAACCACTCGAGCGGGTGAGCGCACGCGACGCCGCCGTCAAGCGCGCCATCGGCCGCCGTGCCGCCGCACTCGTCGAAAGCGGCTCCAGCATCCTGCTCGACGTCGGCTCGACCACCCTCGCCGTCGCCCACGCGCTCGTCGACCGCGTCGAGCGAGGCGAACTCGACGAACTCGTCGTCGTCACGAACGGCCTCTCGATCGCCCTCGCCCTCGAACCCGCCGTCCCCCGCATCACGGTCGTGCTCACGGGCGGCACCCTCCGACCGCTGCAGCACTCGCTCGTCGACCCCGGCGCATCCGAATCGATCGCCGGCCTGCACGTCGACCTCGCCATCCTCGGCTGCAACGGCATCGACGCCTCGGGCCGCGTCACCAACCTCAACCTCGCCGAGGCCGAGGTGAAGCGCGCCATGATCGCCGCATCCGCAGCGCACGTCGTGGTCGCCGACAGCGGCAAACTGGGCGAGCGGCACCTCGGCACCATCGGTGTCGCCGACGAACGCACCACCCTCGTCACGGCGGGAGCGTGGCCGGATGCGGCGGCCGAGGTGGGCGTGGCGCTCGCGGCGGCCGGTTCCCGCGTGATCCGCGCCGAGTCCTAGGGTGGTCTCCGTGCCATTCCCCATCGGCGAGCTCATCGAGCTGCGCACCGACCGCGCCGACGCGACCATCGGCACCCTCGCTGCCGTCCTCCTCGGCCTCCGGGTCGACGGCCAGTACCTCACCGAGCCCACCCCGCCCACCCGCCTGCCGGGCCACGGCAGCGGCATCGTGCTCGCCCCCTGGCCCAACCGCGTGCGCGACGCCCGCTGGACGCACGACGGCGTCACCCAGCAGCTCGACGTCACCGACCCCAGCCGCGGCAACGCCATCCACGGGCTCCTGCGCAACACCGCGTACCGCATCCGGGAGCGCTCGGATGCCTCGGTGCTGCTGGGCGCCACGATCCACCCCCAGCACGGCTGGCCTTTCCTGCTCGACACGTGGGTGCGCTACGCGCTCGCCGACGACGGGCTCACCGTCACCCACGGCGCCCGCAACCTCGGCGGCACTCGCGCAGCCTGGGCGGTCGGCGCGCACCCGTACTTCCGCGTGGGGGATGTTCCCGTCGAGCAGCTCACGCTCGAGGTGCGCGGGGCCCACACCCTCGAACTCGACGACCGCCTCGTGCCGGTGGCCGTGCGCGAGGTCGAACCGGGCGGGCCGCTCGATCTCAGCACCCCGCGAACCCTCGGCGACCTCGACCTGAACGTCGCGTACCAGGATGTCGCCACCGGACCCGCGGGCGCCGCGGTTCTCGCCGCCCCCGACGGCCGTCGCGTCGTCGTCTGGCAGGACGAACCGTTCCGCTGGCTGCAGGTCTTCACCCCGTGCGACTTCCCGCACGTGGCCGCCGACGGCACAGAGACGCCGGCGCTCGCGGTGGCGCTCGAGCCGATGACGGCGGCACCCGACGCGCTCAACTCCGGCGACGGGCTCGTCTGGCTGGAACCCGGCGAGGTCTGGGAGGGGTCGTGGGGCGTGCGATACGAGGAGAACCAATGAGCAACCACACCGGAGTCGGCGAACGGTTCGAGCTGCGTGCAGGCGACACCGTCGCCGAGGTGGGCACCGTCGCGGCCGTGATCTGCGCGCTCCGGGTGGGCGGGATCGAGCTGACCGAGCCGCTGCCCGCCGATGCAGCACCGCCGCCGTTCTGCTCCGGCATCGCCCTCGCGCCCTGGCCCAACCGGGTGCGCGACGGCCGCTGGCTGCTCGACGGGGCCGTGCAGCAGCTCGACATCACCGAGCCGAAGCGCGGCGGCGCCCTCCACGGCCTGCTCGAGTTCGCCGAATACGAGGTGCGCGAGCGCACGGATGCCGCGATCACGTTGGGCGCGACCATCCACCCCCAGCACGGCTGGCCCTTCCTGCTCGACACCTGGATCCGGTTCGAGGTGCAGCCGGACAGCCTGGTCGTCACGCACGGCGCCCGCAACCTCTCGGAGCGTTCCGCGCCGTACGCGACCGGCACGCATCCGTATCCGCGTCTCGGTTCGCACGACGTGGCCGACCTCGTGCTCACGGTCCCGGCCGACGAGTACCTCGAGGTCGACGAGCGCCTCGACCCCATCGAGTGGCGTGCCGTCTCCGGCGGCACCGACCTGCGGGGCGGGGTGCGGGTGGGCGACCTCGAACTCGACACCGCGTTCCGTGCGATCACCCCGGCCGACGGCGTCACCGCGACGCTCACGGCACCCGACGGATCCCGTCTCGAGGTGTGGCAGGACGACGACTGGCGCTACCTGCAGGTGTTCACGACCCCGATCTTCCCGAAGGCCGACGGCCTCGGCACGGCGGTCGCGATCGAACCGATGACGGCCCCGCCGAACGCCCTCAACTCGGGTGACGACCTCATCTGGCTCGCCCCCGGCGAGACGTACGAGGGCCGCTGGGGCTTCCGGTACGTGCCCGCCTCTTAGGCGGTCGAGGAGCGCCCGCGCAGCGGACGCGTCTCGAGACCCGAGGGATTCGGCCGCCCGCAAAACGTATGCAGTCGGCAGAATGAGTTGGTGAACGCCCCTTCCCCCACCAAGCAGCAGATCCGACGCTGGCGGCGCTACCTCGCCGCCGAACGCGCCGAGCGCGACATCTACCAGGGCCTCGCCGAGCGGCGCGACGGTCGCGAGCGCGACATCCTGCTCGGGCTCGCCGAGGCGGAGCGCCGCCACGAGCAGCACTGGCTCGACCTGCTGGGTGAGCACCAGCATCCGGCCCCGCGTCCGGATGCGCGCACCCGCTTCCTCGGGTTCCTGGCGAAGCACCTCGGGTTCCTCTTCGTGCTGGCACTCGCCCAGCGGGCCGAGGGGCGCTCGCCGTACGACGACGACCAGGACGCGACCGTGCAGATGGCCGCCGACGAACGCATCCACGGTGAAGTGCTGCGCGGTCTCGCCGCCCGTGGCCGCACCCAGCTCTCGGGCAGCTTCCGGGCGGCCGTGTTCGGCGCGAACGACGGCCTCGTCTCGAACCTGGCGCTGGTGCTCGGCATCGGAGCGGCGGGGGCGACCCCGCAGGTGGTGCTGTTCACCGGATTCGCGGGGCTGCTCGCCGGCGCCCTCTCGATGGGCGCGGGGGAGTACGTGTCGGTGAAGTCGCAGCGCGAACTGCTCGCCGCATCCCGCCCCGACCCCCAGTCGCAGTCGGCGCTGCCGCACCTCGACGTCGACGAGAACGAACTCGCGCTCGTGTACCGGGCCCGCGGCATGGACCAGGGCGAAGCCGAGACCCACGCCCGCGAGGTGCTGTCGACGCTGCACCTCGATGCCGATGCGCCGCCCGAGGAGCTCGACCCGGATGAGGCTGTCGGCTCCCCGTGGAAGGCCGCGATCTCGAGCTTCCTGTTCTTCGCATCCGGTGCCCTGATCCCCGTGCTGCCGTATATGTTCGGCCTCACCGGCTACCTCGCGGTGGGCATCGCGGCAGGGCTCGTCGGTCTCGCCCTGCTCGGGACGGGCGCCATCGTCGGCATCCTCTCGGGCGCCCCGCCCCTGGCGCGAGCGCTGCGGCAGCTGGCCATCGGATACGGTGCCGCGGCGGCCACCTACGTTCTGGGCCTCCTCTTCAACGCGACCGGCATCTAACCTGGGTTCATGGAACGCGCCGATCTCGCACGCCTGCGCAAGGCACGCGACCGCATCGACCGCGAGTACTCGGAGCCGCTCGACGTCGATTCGCTCGCACGCACCGCGCTCATGTCGTCGGGCCACTTCTCGCGCAGCTTCCGCTCCGCATACGGCGAGACCCCGTACGGCTACCTGATGACCCGCCGCATCGAGCGGGCGAAAGCGCTGCTGCGCCGCGGCGACCTGAGCGTCACCGACGTGTGCATCGCGGTGGGCTGTACCTCGCTCGGCTCATTCAGCTCACGCTTCACCGAGCTCGTCGGGGTGAGCCCGAGCGCGTACAAGGCAGCCGCGAACCCGGATGCCGACGACGCCGCGCTCGACGGCATCCCCTGCGTCGCGAAGGCCGTCACCAGACCGGTCAGGATTCGAGAAGCGGCCTCCGTCGACTGAGTCGTAGCGTGACTGGCATGACGATCACCATTCAGCACAGCTACATCCCCTTCGACGACGCCGAGGCGGCGCTCGTCTTCTACCGTGACGTGCTCGGCTTCGAGGTGCGCCAGGACGTCGACATGGGCGGCGGCCAGCGCTGGATCACGGTCGCGCCGGTGGGCGGCGACGTCTCGATCGTGCTCACCCCGGTGGGTGCCGGCGAATCGGATGCCGACCGGGAGATCCTCGCCGACCTGCTCGCCAAGGGCGTGCTCGCCGGCGTCGTGCTCGCCACCGACGACCTCGACGGCGACTTCGAGCGCATCGTCGCATCCGGTGCCGACATCCAGCAGGAGCCGATGGACCAGCCGTGGGGCGTGCGCGACGCCGCGTTCCGCGACCCGGCCGGCAACCACCTGCGCCTCACGCAGCACTGACCATGTGCGCCATCCAGGCCCCGGACGGCCGCTGGACCCCGGTGCCGTACGCGGTGGCGCTCCAAGCCGCTCGAGGAGCGCCGCCGAGGGCGACGCGTCTCGAGACCCGCGAGCCCCCGCTAGAGCACCCCGACGACTGCGGTCCCGTCGCGGTCGTCGTCGCGCACGACGCGCGTGCGGAGGCCGGCGTCCTGCAGAAGTGACGCCGTGCGCGGTGCCTGCGCCTCACTCGTCTCGATGATCACGCGGCCGCCGGATGCCAGCCACGCACGGCATCCGGCGGCGATGCGCGCCTGGATCGCGAGCCCGTCGACCCCGCCGTCGAGCGCGACGTGGTGCTCGTGGTCGCGGGCCTCGGATGGCATGTACGCGATCTCGTCGGTCGGCACGTAGGGCGCGTTCGCGACGAGCACGTCGACGCGCCCGCGTAGCTCGTGGGGGAGCGCGTCGAACAGGTCGCCCTCGCTCACCCGCTCGGGTGGCAGGTTCTGCCGGGCGACCGCCACGGCATCCGGGTCGATATCGGATGCCCACACCTCGACTTCGGGTCGCCGGTTGCGGATCGCGGCGGCGATCGCGCCGACCCCGCAGCACAGCTCGACCACGATCGCGCCCGTGCGCAGGCCCTCGAGCGCGAGCTCGACCAGCAGCTCGGTGCGCACCCGGGGCACGAAGACCCCCGGCGCCACCGCGACCCGCAGCCCGTCGAACTCGGCCCAGCCGAGCAGCACCTCGAGCGGCTCGCCCGCGATCCGCCGCACCACGAGCGCTTCGAGAGCGTCGCCCTCAGCCGTCTCGCGCAGCAGCGCGGCCTCGTCTTCTGCGAACACGCATCCGGCCGCGCGCAGCCGCGCCACGAGCGGGTCGGATTCGGTGGGTGCGTCGGTCACCGGGCAACCGTATCCGGGCCCGCGGTACCGGTAACGTCGACGCGTGGACTACGTCATCCATTGGGCCGGATTCTTCGGCGGCTGGCTGCTCGTCGCCGGCCCCGTCTTCCAGGCGTCGCTCGAACTGCAGGAGGAGCAGCTCGACCGGGAGGAGTTCGCCCGCGCGATCGACTCGGTCGATCCGCCGAAACGCATCTCACCCTGGTGGTGGCTGCTGCCCCCGGTCGGATGGATTCTGCGGCAACGCACCCAGCGCGGCTTCAAGGATGCGGTGATGAAGGCGCTCAGCGCCGAGCAGACCGAGAAGCTGCTCGCGTTCCACAACAAGGGTCTCGGCTGGATGATCGTCGCGGGAGGCGCGGCCCTCATCGCCACGAAGGAGACGTGGGAGCTCGTCGAGCTGTACGAAGCACCCGTGTGGGTGTTCTGGGTGGGGATCGTGGTGATGTCGCTCATCAGCCTCGGCTTCACCGTCTACAACCAGGTGAAGACGTTCCAGATGCTGCATCCGGACGCGACCGCCGTAGACAGGCGCAGACCCCGGCGAGGGCGTTGAGTCACGCACCGCCGAGCGCCGACTCCACGGCGCGCTTCAGGGTGATGAACTCCTCGCGGGTGAACACCCGAAGCAGGTTGCCCGGCGTGCGGAGCGGGACGATCGGCAGGCGAACGGTCGAGTCGGCGCTCGTGACCCGCAGGTCGATGGTTCTCATCACCCTCAGCCCGGCCGCGGCGCTGCCGAACCCGTCGACCGTCACGAACTCGGCAGGGATGAGCCCAAACGGCTTGCCGCCCGCCGTAGCGACATGGATGCCTTCGGCGTCGATTGCGATCGCGGCGTATGTATTGCGGTTCATCCGCACGTTCGCCCATCCGCGTCTCGTCTCGAGTTCGTCAGAGCCGGACGCGAGCCCGTCGGTGACGAGTATCGACAACCGCAACGCATCGGGGAACGCCTTCGCGAGCCGTGCTGCGCGCGCCCGTATCGAACCCAAGAACGTGGCCACGATGATGCAAGCGATCACAAGGCCTGCGGTGATCCCGCCGATCGGCAGTCCGAGTGACGCCTGCCCAGGAAGCGTGAACCGGTAGACCAGTAGGCCGATCGTGATCACGCCCGCCGCGAGCGCGAGCCACATCGCGGGCGTTCGCCGCAGGTCGCGGTCTTCGGGGTCCACGTCCGAAGCATAGACAGGCCCGCGGCGGCGCGAGGATACTGAGCCGCATCCGGGGCAGCCGGTCCCGAGACGGGAGCACGACGACGTGCATCATTTCGAAGTGAAGGCCGACAAGGGCGGCCACTACTCGTGGTGGCTGACCGCCGCCAACGGCCAGCTGGTCGCCTGGGCGGGCGAGTCGTTCGCCTCCAAGTCGAACGCCCAGCGTGCGGCCGAAGCGTTCAAGGTGGGCGCTGCCGCGGCCGAATACGAGCTGTACGAGAACAAGGGCGGCCACTGGAGCTGGCGTGCCCACCGCGGCGGCAACATCGTGGCCGTACCCGGTGAGTCCTTCGCCTCGAAGTCGAACGCGCAGCGTGCGGCGGATGCCGTGAAGGAGCATGCGGGCGGGGCCGACGGGCCGTAGGGGTCCTGCAGCGCCTTATGCTCGCGCCATGAGTTTCCTCGACGAGTCGAACGAGTGGAGGCGCGGGCAGGTCGCTTCCTGGCGCCACCTCGCGACTGCGGCGATAGTGCGGTGGGTCGGAATCGACGAGAACATCGGCGGGGACGAGGAGATGGTGTTCCTCGACGCGAGCGACCAGTTCCGCCAGCTGGCCCGACTTCGCGTCGAGCTCGAATCGGGCGCGTCGCTGGAAATCCGCACCTACGGGAACGACGACGTGTGGGGACTGAGTCTCGACCCGAGGGACCGCGCGCCGTTCGGCCTGGCGACGTGGTACCGCGACTCGGACCTGTCCGATCTGCCGACCGGCCGCATCCAACATCTCGAGCTTCACTTCGACGCCCGAGAGGGAGCCGACGGCGACCTGATCGAGGCGGAGCTCACCGTCGAGGGTCGCAGGGTGCTGCTCGTCGCCGCCGAGGTGATACCGAACTGGGGCGGAGCGGACATCTGTTGGGCCGAGGAATGCGTGTTCGTCTTCAGCGATCCGGATGTTGCCGATGCGATCAATTGGAGGCCGAGTCGCCACTACACGGCGGTGTCGATCTCTGGGTAAGGGGCCCCGTGGGTGTCGCGTCAGCGGCGCTTGCCGCCGAGTCCCGGCACCGAGGTGACCTGCCGCATCCATTCCGCGAGCTGCTGCTCGTCGATGTCGTCGAGGGTCGCCAGCTCGACCCCGCGGGTGGCCTTGCCCATCCCCGTCGGGGTGACCGGCGGCACCGGGTCGAGCACCGTCGCGCCGTTGATGAACATGACCTTCACGTGGCCGGCGAAACCGCCGCTGCTGAAGCACCACCCATCGCCGGCGCCGTAGTACGCCATGCCCCACTTCACCGAGCGCTGAAGGCCCGGAACGGTCGCCGCCGCGAGCGCATCGACGGCTTCGGCGATCCCACGCTGGGGCTGCGGCAGGCTCGCGATGTAGGCGAACACGGGCTTGTCACCGACGGCAGCTTTCGCGGGGCTGGCCTTACCGTTCATCGCCTCCGGCAGGGGAGCGGCGGTATCCGAGGCTTCCATCGATCCTCCTCGTGAGACGTGGACGATGCTAGTGGCCCGGGGGCTCCCGCACGACCATCTCTCTGGCGCCAGTGAGTGGTGGTGATTGCCAAACCGCGAGTGGCTGCGGCGGCGGAATGTCATCCTGGCGACCTACGCGACCGGCACCTGACCACCGAGATCATGGGCCATGCCCGCGATTTCTCACACCCGGTCTTGGCTCGCGCTGCGGCTGAGCTGGGCGTTCATCGCGGGGTGCGTCGTAGCCGGGACGGTGCTCGGGGTCGTCGCGCTCTTCATGACTCGCGAGATCGTGGCGCGAGATCCATGCGCCCGCGGGTGGGACAACCCGGTGGCGCTCGTGATGGGCTGGGTATGCCTCACGGGCATCGCCGCGTCGGTGGGTTCGCTCGGCATCGCCGTGGGGCGGAAGGTCGCTCGGGAGATCGTCATCTCTGCCTCCTGCGTCGCCTTCGTTCCGCTCTTCTCCCTCCTCGCCGTCGTATTCGCCAGCGCGGGCTATGGGTGGCATTGCCCGGAGTACTGAGTAACGACACCGCGGCGATGCTGCTCGCCCCTCAGGTGGATAGAGTGTGCGGTCATGGGCGACCCCGAAGCCTTGGCAGATGACCACACGTGCCCCGTGCCTGATCCAACCGGTGCAGGCGTGGGGAGCCTGTGGTTGTGCGACGAGTGCGGCGCGATCTGGGACCTCACAGCACCCATGAAATGGACCCACCGGAACCCCTAGACCACGTCGTCAGCGACTGGCGTTCAGTGGACGGCGGTGGCAGACTACGAACGCCCCTCGGGGCGCCGCAGCTGGAACTGCGACGCCCCTTATCAAGGGCACCAGCTCAGTCGCCTCGTCCGGAATCCGGCCGGGGCGTCTCTGCGTTTGCACCTGCGCTTCGCGCGGGTTCCGAAGCCGCACGCCGATGCAGTGCTCAAGCTAGGTCGCAACTCGGACACCGCACCACTGCCCCTGTGGATAAGTATGTGGAAACTCGGTGCGACACGCCGTGCAGGGTGTGAGAAAACTGTGGAAGGAACTGTGGAGGGAATCGCACGATCCCAGCAATCACGGCGCATTCAGCCTGGATACAAAGTTCTCTAGAGTTTGACTTGAGAAAGGTGGGTCAGCAATGACCACCTGTGGACGTCTGCTTGACGACGGTCTAGCTCGCCGCGACGTTGCGTGAGCGAACCCTGAGCGCTGGTGTCGGCGCGAGGATGTGCGGCGAACCGAGATCGCCTCGGCTATGCCGGCATGACGCCTCACGCGTTGCGGAAGACGGTCTACGGCGCTCGATCTCGCCGGCCTCAGTGCTCGCGCGATCGCGGAGTATCAAGGCCACAAGCGGCCCTCGATGACCCAGGACGAGTACATGTCGAGGAACACCGGATCCGCTCAGGCGGCGGGCGAGTTGAATCGAATGTTCGGAGTAAGTTCGGAGTCGTCTGCCCTGGAGGCGGCAACTTCCCCGTAATCAGTGGGCCCGGTGGGGCTCGAACCCACGACCCGCGGATTAAAAGTCCGATGCTCTACCGACTGAGCTACAGGCCCGAATAGTTCCAGGGTAGTCGCCTGCGGGGCATGCGGATGCCGGGGGAGAATGGGGCGATGGCCGACGACTTCCACAAACCCACCCTGTTCGGCGGGCGCGAGTTCGAGGCGTTCGCGGGCGCCTCGCGCGATCCGGCGACCGTGAGGCGTGTTGCGCACGAGTCGGCGCGGGCGCTGCTGGCGCGGGTGCGGGAGAGCGACGACCCGGAAGTGCTGAACCGGGTGGTGAACTTCACCGACGAGCACGGCATCGACGCGATCGCCGAACTGTGGGCGCTGTCCGGCCCGCACACGCTGCCGGGGGCGCTCTGGCGTCTGTACCTGGTGCGCGTGATGATCCGCCAGGATCCGGATGGGGTGGCCCTGCTCTTCCAGCGCGGCACCGAGGTGCTCGCCACGATCGACCCGATCGTCGCGGGCGCGCCGAGCCCTGCCGGGCCGCAAGAGGTGCTCGATCTGGCGGACCGCATCCTGCGCGGCGTCTTCGAGGGCGATTTCCCGCACGCGCTCGAGCGCGCGGCCGCGTTCTGCCGTGTCGAGGCGGCCGGCGCCACGAGCATCGCCGACGACCAGGAGGCCGCGAGCCCCGAACGGGCCACCGAGCTCACGACCCGCGCCGCCCGCCTGGCGACGACCGCCGCCGAGCTCGCCGCCTGCGCACGTCTCGCCCACGACGACAGCCTCGACTGAACGCTGTCGCAATCCGTCGCGAACCGTCGTATTCCTGTCACAGAATGTGATCTTCCGACACGATCGGACACCTGACGTAGCACCGTGACGCCAGGTGTCGAGGCGCCGAGCAGAGCGTTGTCGAGCATCGCTAGCGTCCACGTCATGCCCCACATCCGTCCCGATCGGATCGCCGAGGCGCGCGCATGACCGTCGACCCGCTGTCGCTCGCCGCCCTCGGCGTCGTCGCCGTGCTGTACGTCGGCCTCTGGTTCCTCGCGCGCCGCCGCGTCGACTTCGCCCTGCGCACCCTCATCGCGCTCGGGGTCGGCATCGGGGTCGGTCTGCTGTTCCGTGGCGGCACCGACTACCTCGACCCGATCGGCGCCGTCTACCTGAACGTGCTGACGGCGATCGTCGCGCCGCTCATCGTGGTGTCGCTGCTGGCGAGCGTGGTGGGCCTCGGCACCACCGCGAAGCTCAAGTCGATCGGGCTGCGTTCCGTGTTCTGGTTGGCCCTCAGCACCCTCATCGCGATCCTGCTGACGTTGGGTCTCGCGCTCGCGGTCGGCCTCGGCAGCGGTGCGGGCTCCGCGCTCGCATCCGCCGAGAACGAGAACCTGGAACGCGTCGTCACCCCGTTCACGCAGGTGTTCATCGACTTCTTTCCCACCAACGTGGTCGCCGACCTCGCGGCGAACAACATCATCCCGATCATCGTGTTCACGGTGCTGATCGCCGTCTCGTACTCGGCGGTGGCCCGCAAGAACCCCGAGCTCGCGAAGCCGTTCGGCGACTTCGTGCTCTCGACCCGCGCGGTCGTCTACAAGGCGGTCGGCTTCATCATCCGTCTCACCCCGTACGCGGTGCTCGCGCTGACGGCGTCGGCGACGGATGCGGTGACCGCGAACCTCGACGTGCTGTGGTCGCTGCTGGGCGTGCTCGGGCTCAGCTACGCGGCGTCGCTCGGCCACGCCTACCTGGTGAACTCGGTGCTGCTGCGGGTGTTCGCGGATGTGTCTCCGTGGCAGTTCTTCCGCAAGTTCTTCCCCGCCCAGGCGACCGCGTTCACCACGCAGTCGAGCGTCGGCACGCTGCCGGTCACCACGAGCGTGCTCACCGGCCGCATCGGGGTGCCCGGCGAGATCGCCGGGTTCACGGCGCCGCTCGGCACCACGATCGGCATGCCCGGATGCTCGGGAGTCTGGCCGATCCTCGTGTCGGTGTTCGCGATCAACGCACTCGGACTCGACTACGGCGTCGTCGACTACCTGGTGCTGATCCTGATCGCCCTGCTGGTGTCGTTCGGCACCGCCGGGGTGCCCGGCACGGCGACGGTCACGGCCACCACGGTGCTCGTCGCTGCCGGGCTCCCCGTCGAGGTGATGGTCGTGACGCTGCCGATCAGTGCGCTCGCCGACATGGCGCGCACCCTCGCGAACGTCACCGCTGCCGGGGTCTCGGCGACGATCGTCGCCCGGCAGGAGGGCGTTCTCGACGAGGCCCGCTTCGCCGACAAGGAGCTCGTCGAGCTCGAGTTCGAGACCGCCCACGCCTGACGCACCACCCCGATCACCGAAACAAGGAGCACCACCCGTGTCGACCACCCGCACCCTCAACCGCGCCCTGACCGCCGTGCTGGCGGCCCTCGTGCTCGCGGTGGGCTTCTTCCTGGTGGCTCCGCCGCAGCCCGCATCCGCGAACCCGTGCAACTACGGCAAGCAGATCTACTGCGACGGCGGCGACCAGCCGGCGTGGCAGTGGAACGGCGTCGACGACTTCGAGTGCGTCGGGATCCCGGGCGTCACCTGGAACGGCGACAACGTCAACTACGACGGCGTCGTGGGCAAGGTCTACTACTTCTCGGGCGGCACCTACTCGCTCGTGCACGACTCGGCCGCGGCGCCCGCACCGGCACCGGCTCCTGCCCCGGCACCCGCTCCCGCCGCTCCGGCTCCTGCCCCCGCACCGGCGGCCGGCTCGGGATCGAAGGCCGGCGGCGCAAGCGCGGCCACCGCCGAGCAGGCACCCGCCGCGGCCGCGACCCCCACACCCGAACCGACGGCCACCACGGCTGCCACCAAGGCACCGACCGATGACGCCGACGAGCTCGATGCGGCCGAAGCCGTCAGCAGCCGTGACGACAGCACGGCCGGCGGATCGGGTGGCAGCTCGGCAGCGATCTGGCTGCTGGGAGGCCTCGGGGTCGCGGCGGCGGCAGCCCTGGCCGCATACGTGGTGCTGCGGCGGCGTCGCCTGAGCGCAGCTCCCGCGCTCACCGAGCAGGAGCCGACCGAATGACCCACATCCTCACCGGGACGATCCGCAGCCGAATGCGCCAGGGCTGAGCCCCGCATCCGTCCACCACCCCGAGCTCCACCCGAATCACGTCAGCACTGACGACAAGAGAGTGACACCACCATGACCACCATCACCCGCACCCACCGCCGGGCGGGAGCGCTCACTGTAGCGCTCGCCGTCGCCGGCGCGACCCTCCTCGGCGGGATCACGCCCGCATCGGCGGCCGCAGGCGAACCCGGATGGGATTCGCACATCGACGTCGCGCCCGACTACCTGGCCGAGACCTACCACCTGCCCGCCGACCATGTCTTCGAGACGGTCACCTTCGAGCGGTTCGAGTGGCTGCTGAACGGCAAATACGAAGACAACGCCACGCCGGTGACGGGGCGCTTCGCGTTCCTCGTCGGCGGTGCGCACGACGAGAGCGTCACCTCCACCATCGGCTACATCGACCAGGTGGCGAAGCAGTACGGCGTCGACAAGATCTACACCTTCGATCCGGCGCTCGACGGCGGCAGCTACAACATCTGGAACACGAGCGGCCTCAACCTCGACGCGAGCGGCAAGGCGCCGATCGAGGCGCTCGGCACGCGGCTGCTCACCTACCTGAACGCCGACACGACGCCCGCGTTCACGAAGGCGAGCACCGACCCGTACCTGTTCATCTACGACAAGGGACACACGGCGGATGCGGGGGGCGTGCCCACCGAAGACCGCATCGTCTCGTCGCTCAACGTGCGGGAGACGGCCGCATCGCTCGCCGCGCCAGGCGCGGTCGCCGCCTACAAGGCGCAGGTCGCGTCGGTGTTCGACGCGGTCGCCGTGAGCGGCGTCGCGCACGTCGACGAGCTCGACCAGTTCACCTTCTGGAAGGCGGAGGCGAACCGCCGCCACAAGGTGTCGTACGGGGCCACACCCGCAACCCGCGGCGACAAGATCATCGAGGCATCCGACGGTGTGAAGGGCTGGCGCATCCAGACCATCACCTACCCGGAGCTCCAGCGGCTCGTGCAGCAGGACGGCGACTACCTCATCCTGTTCGGCGGCACCTGGTGCCACAACACCCGCGCCGTGATCAAGCAGATCAACGCGCACGCGCAGGAGCGCGGCATCACGACGGTCTACAACTTCGACAACTCGCTCGACTCGACCGGCAACGCCGGATCGAACTACCTGCACATCCGCGACAACGCGTACCCGTCGTCCAACCCCGGCGCGCTGCCCTCGCGGGCCTCGTACCTCTACGGCGACCTCTGGAACACGTACTTCACGAACGTGGCGACCGAGTACGGGTCGGTCGTGAAGTTCTACCCGGGAGGCGACACCACCAAGCCGGTCCAGACCGCCCAGAAGGGTCAGGTGCCGTTCCTCTTCGAGTACGACAAGGCCAACGTCGTCGCGGGTGCATCCGCTCCCGTCGTGCGGCAGTGGATCCAGAACAAGTCGGGGGTCTACAAGGAGTACATGATCGACTGGTGGCAGACGCCGACGGCCGGCGTGCTCGACGGGAACCCCACCCAGAAGGCGTTCGCCGCCGAGGCCGAGACCGCACTGGGCACGTTCTTCGCGGCCCTCCCCGGCGAGGTGGTCCCGGTCGTGCCCGCCGCCCCCGCGGCTCCGGTCGCGAGCGTCACCGGCGACTCGGTGACGGTCACCTGGTCGGCACCCGCAGACGGCGGTTCGGCGATCACCGGCTACAAGGTGTCGCTCGATGGCGCCGCCGGGGTTCCGGTCGCGGCCGGCACCACCACCCACACCTTCACGGGTGTCGCGGCGGGCAGCCACACGGCCACCGTCATCGCATCCAACGCGGTGGGCGCGTCGCCCGCATCCGCAGCGTCGAACGCGGTGACCGTCGCAGGACCGGGGGAGCCGGAGGAACCGGTCGACCCGGCAACGGTGAAGGGCACCGTCAAGGTGACCGGCAACCTGCAGCAGGGTGGCACCATCACGGTGACCGGCACCGGCTTCGCCGAGTCGACGAATGGGTTCGCGGTCGAGATCCACTCGACGCCGCAGCTGCTCGGATCGGTGGGGACGAACGGCGCAGGCGCCTTCACCTTCACCGCGAAGATCCCGTCGACGGTGCCCGCGGGCAGCCACTCGATCGTGGTGCTCTACAACGGTGTGGTGGTGTCGACGGCCGCGATCAGTGTCGCAGCCGACCCGGCGCTCGCCGCGACCGGTGTCGACACGACGTCGCTGACGAGCCTCGGCATCGTCGGACTCGCGACCCTCGCGCTCGGCGGCCTGGTCTCCGCCGGCGTGGGTCTCTCGCGACGACGCCAGGCGGCGTGAGCGCGCACCAGCCGCTCCTCGAGGTCGTCGCCGAGCCGAGCGTTCCGCTCGTGCTCGGCGGCGACACCCGTCCCGTGTACCTCGACTACGCGGCCACCGCCCCGGCGCTGGTGAGCGTCGCGGCACGCGTGTCGGCGCTGCTCCCCCACCTGGCATCCGTGAACCGCGGTGCCGGATGGGGTTCGCAGCTCTCGACGGCGGCCTACGATCACGCGCGTGAGACCGTCGCCCGTCTGCTCGACGCGCGCGCCGACGATGCCGTCGTCTTCACCCGCAACACGACGGATGCGCTGAACCTGCTCGCGAAGGTCACCCCCGGCGAGGCGGTGCTGCTCGATCTGGAACACCACGCGAACCTGCTGCCGTGGCGCAGGCGCGGTGCGCGCATCCTGACGGCACCCCGCCGAGCGGGGGAGCTGGTGGCGCAGGTGGATGCCGAGCTCGCGCGCCGCCCTGCCGCCCTGCTCACGGTGACGGCCGTCACGAACGTGACCGGCGAGGTGCTCCCGATCGCCGACCTCGCCGCCGTCGCCCACGCCCGCGGCGCACGGATCGCCGTGGATGCCGCCCAGCTCGTGCCGCATCGCCGCGTCTCGCTCGCATCCGCGGGGATCGACTACCTCGCCTTCTCCGGTCACAAGGCGTACGCGCCGTTCGGCGCGGGAGTGCTCGTCGGACGCTCCGACTGGCTGGATGCCGCCGAACCGCACCTCGACGGCGGCGGCGCGGTGGGGCGGGTGCGCCTCGACGAGGTCGAGTGGCGCAGCGGGCCTGCGAGGCACGAGGCCGGCACGCCGAACGTGCTGGGCGCGATCGCCCTCGCCTCCGCGTTGCAGGCGCTCGACTCGCTCGACCAGCGGGCCCGCGCCGCGCACGAGGCGGCGCTGCGCGACGCGCTGCTCACCACGCTCGCAGGCATCGACGGGGTGCGGATCGTGTCGGCGTTCGACGACGGCACGGAACGTCTCGGCGTGGCCGCCTTCCAGCTGGAGGGGATCAGCTCGGGCCAGCTCGCGGCGGTGCTCGGCGCCGAGTACGGCATCTCGGTGAGGTCGGGCCGCTTCTGCGCGCATCCGCTCGTCGACCGCCTCAGCGATCGGCCGCTCGTGCGTGTGAGCCTCGGCGCCGGGTCGGTCATCGACGACGTGACGGCACTCGGTGAGGCGCTCCACAGCATCCGCTCGCACGGTCCGCGCGCCGACTACGCGCGCATCGACGGCACCTGGCGGCCTGTGACCGACACCCGCCAGGCGCCCACCTGGCTCGCTGCGAGCGGCATCCGGATCCCGTAAACTGTGTCGGCCGGGCCGCAGTAACCCCGGGCTCCAATTTTCGCCGCTTCGAGCGGCCTTCCGCCGAGAGGCGTTTCTGCGGCTCGGTTTTTCTGTGCCCGCGCACCAGAAGAGCGATGCGAGTCGGCCTCTGGGCAGGCCGACTCGCATCGCGGTAGGGGTGGGCGTCAGACGCCTGGCTTTCAGGCCGGGGGCATCAGCACCGAATCGATGAGGTAGACGGTCGCGTTCGCGGTGTGCACGCCGCCGCAGATGACGTTCGCGTCGTTCACCATGAGCGCGTCGCCGCTGCCCGAGACGGTGACCATGCCGCCCTGCACGGTCGCGTGGTCTCCGACGATGTCGGCCGGGAGCACCTGCCCGGGAACCACGTGGTAGGTCAGGATCGACGTGAGGAGCGCCGCGTTCTCCGGCAGCTTCAGCGACTCCACGGTCGCCGGGTCGAGCTTCGCGAACGCGTCATCGACGGGCGCGAACACGGTGAACTCGGAGCCGTTGAGCGTGTCGACGAGGTTCACGTCGGGGTTGAGCTGGCCCGATACGGCCGCGACGAGCGTCGTCAGCAGCGGGTTGTTGGATGCGGCGACGGCGACCGGGTCGGCCGACATGCCCACGATCGAGCCGCCGCCATCCGGGACCTGCTCGGCGTAGGCCTCGCATCCGGGCCCGACGAGGTCGGCGAACGCGGGATCGGTCATCGGCTCGGCTGAGGGCTGCTCCATGGCGGGGCTCGACGACTCGTCGCTGGGCGTCATCGCGGTACAGCCCGCCAGCCCGAAGACGGCGACCGCCGCGATCGCGAGGGCGGTGAGGGGGGTGCGCTGAATGGTTCGCATGATCTTCTCCTTGTGGCGTCGTCGCCAGGATGCGGCGGCAGAAGGAGTTCGGAGCCCCTCGCGGATCGGATGGGTCGGATGCGGGAATCGACCCGAACCGAGCGATCCGGCACGCCGCTCCGAACCCCCGCCATGGAACTCTCGCTCGCGCTCATCGGCCTCCTCGGCGGCCTCATCACGGGGATCTCGCCGTGCATCCTGCCGGTGCTCCCGGTGATCTTCCTCTCGGGTGGCGCGCAGAGCGCCCGCCTGCCCCTCGGGGAGGGCGGCGTCTCGACGGTGTCGCGGTGGCGCCCCTACCTGGTGATCCTGGGGCTGGTCACGAGCTTCAGCGTGTTCACCCTGCTGGGGTCGTTCCTGCTGGCCCTGCTCGGGCTGCCGCAGGACGTGCTGCGCTGGGCGGGCATCGTCGTGCTGGTGCTGATCGGGGTGGGGCTGATCGTGCCCGCGTTCCAGCACATCCTCGAGAAGCCCTTCTCGTGGATCCCCCAGAAGGCGGTTGGCACCGAGCGCGGCGGCTTCACCCTCGGCATCGCGCTCGGCGCGGTGTACGTCCCGTGCGCGGGTCCGGTGCTCGCTGCGATCACCGTCGCCGGCTCGACCGGACGGATCGGCGTGGGCACGATCGTGCTCACCGTCTCGTTCGCGATCGGCGCGGCACTGCCGCTGCTCGTGTTCGCGCTGGCGGGACGCCGCGTCGCCGAACGAGTGAAGGCGTTCCGCGCCCGCCAGAAGCTCATCCGCACGGTCGGCGGTGTCGTGATGATCGCGCTCGCCGTGGGCATCGCCTTCAACGCGCCGCAGGCGATCCAGCGGCTGCTGCCCGACTACACGAGCGCCCTGCAGGAGGGCCTCGGCACCGACGAGGTCGCCGACGCGCTCGACCTGGGCGGGCTCGTCACCTACGAGAACAAGGACCTCGACCAGTGCACCAACGGCGCCACCGAGCTCGAGAGCTGCGGCACCGCGCCCGAGCTGCGCGGCCTCACCGGCTGGATCAACTCCGACCCGGTCACCCTCGAACAGCTCCGCGGCCAGGTGGTGCTCGTCGACTTCTGGGCATACTCGTGCATCAACTGCCAGCGCTCCATCCCGCACGTCGTCGCGTGGGATCAGGCGTATCGGGATGCGGGGCTCACCGTGATCGGCATCCACTCGCCCGAGTACGCGTTCGAGAAGGAGCAGCGCAACGTCGAGGCGGGCGCGCGCGACTTCGGCATCGAGTACCCGGTGGCGCTCGACAACTCGCTGTCCACCTGGACCACGTACCGCAACCGCTACTGGCCGGCGCACTACCTGATCGACGCGGAGGGCACCGTGCGGCACATCCGCTTCGGTGAGGGCGGCTACGCCGACACCGAGAAGCTGATCCGCGAGCTGCTGCTGCAGGCCGATCCGGACGCGCAGCTGCCGCCCGCGACCGAGCTCGCCGACGACACCCCGGATGCGGGCGCCACGACCCCGGAGACCTACCTCGGGTCGACGAAGAAGGTGAACTATGCGGGCGAGCAGGCGTACCGCACCGGCCGGTTCTCGTTCCCGGATGCGGTTGCCGCCGACAGTTACGCGCTCGACGGACAGTGGACGATCGGAACGCAGTCGGTGACTCCCGCCGGAGGCGACGCCCGCATCCGCCTCGCCTACCGCGCCGGAGACGAGGTGCGGATGGTGCTCTCGGGCGAGGGCACGGTGACCGTCGACGACGGCGGCACCACACGCCGCATCGACGTGTCGGGCACCCCCACCTCGTACCGCCTCCTGGACCTCGACGGCGAGACCACCGGCACGATCACGGTCACAGTCTCGCCCGGCGTCGAAGCGTTCTCCTTCACCTTCGGGTGACCAAACCATCCGGCGGTCGGCTCCGAACCCCTTCTGCCCGATACCCGAACTGCAGGAGGTGCGCCGTGGGGGAGACGCGCCTTCTGCAGCTCGAGCCGGTACGCGGAGTGCTTCTGGGAGGCGCGACTGTCATGATCGAGAACATGCCGACACCACCGGATCGCCCAGCGACCCCGGCGGCGACACGGCCGGACCTGCTGCTCGAGAGGGTCGCCGAGGGAGACCGCGACGCCTTCTCGCAGTTGTACGACCTGATGGCCGCCCGCCTGCTCGGGCTCATCCGGCGGCTGCTCGTCGATCCGGCGCAGTCGGAGGAGGTCGCGCAGGAGGTCTTCCTCGAGGTGTGGCAGACGGCCGCCCGGTTCGACGCGGCACGCGGGGATGCGACGAGTTGGATGTTCACGCTCGCGCACCGCAGGGCGGTCGACCGGGTGCGGGCCTCGCAGGCGTCGCGCGACCGCGACACCCGTGTCGGCATCCGCGAGCTCGAGATCGAGTTCGACGACGTCTCCGAGACGGTGGAGGCCCGCGACGAGCACCGGCGCATCACGGCGGCGCTCGCCCGCCTCACCGAACTGCAGCGGCAGGCCATCCTGCTCGCGTACTACGGCGGCTACTCTCATCGGGAGGTCGCCGAGAAGCTCGCGGTGCCGATCGGCACCGTCAAGACCCGGCTCCGAGACGGGATGATCCGCCTGAGAGACGAACTGGGGGTGACATCGTGACCGAGAAGGACGACTTCGAGAACCTGAGCGGCGCGTTCGCCCTCGACGCGGTGAGCCCCGAGGAGCGCGCCGCCGTCGAGAAGGCGCTCGCCTCATCCGAGCTGCTGCGCGCGGAGGCCGCCGAACTCGCAGACACGGCGGCGGCCCTCGCGGATGCGGTGCCGCCGGTGCAGCCGTCGGCCGGGCTGAAGGATGCGATCTTCGCCCAGCTCGACGCGACGCCGCAGCTGCCGCGCGAGGAATCGGTGGATGCCGTGAGCGCTCCCGCGTCCGTGCCCGTGCCCGGGCCCGTCGCGGGGCCGGCGGTCGTGCCTGCCGAGGCGCGTGCCCGGGCCCGCTGGTTCCGTCGTCCCGCGATCCTGGTCGCGGGTGTGGCGGCCGCCGCGGCGATCGTCGTGGGCGGGATCACGGTGCCGATCCTGCTCGGCGGTACCACCCAGCAGCAGGACCCCTTCGACGCGATCGCTTCCGCATCCGATGCCGTGGCGGTCACCACCGCCGTCGCGGGTGGCGGAACGGCGACCGTCGTCTGGTCGGGTGAGCTGGGTCGTGCCGCGATCGAACTGGAGGGCGCGACGCCGCTCGACGAATCGAGCGACTACGAGCTGTGGTTCATGGGCGACGACGGAACGCGTTCCGCCGGTCTCGTGCGGGTCGACGGATCCGGTGACGCCCGCCAGGTGCTCGACGGCGACATGGGCGCGGGCGACATCATCGGTCTCACCGTCGAGCCCGCGGGCGGTTCCCCGCAGCCCACCGGCGACCCGATCCTGGCCGTGCCGACCGCCTGACGCGCCCGCTTCGCCCGCCCGCCCCCGCACAAATCAAGGAGTCGGCCGCTCAAATCAAGGAGTCGGCCGCTCAAATCAAGGAGTCGGCCGCTCAAATCAAGGAGTCGGCCGCTCAAATCAAGGACCCCGGATCTCAAATCAAGGAGTCCATGTGGCGGAAGTGGCGGATGGGGCTCGCCAGCCCCACTGGCCACACCGGTTCCTTGATTCGAGCGGTGAACTCCTTGATTTGTGCGGTGAGTTCCTTGATTCGAGCGGTGAACTCCTTGATTCGTGCGGCCGACTCCTTGATTCGAGCGGCCGCACCGGCTCAGGAGCGCCGGATCACCCGAACTTGCCGGAGACGTAGTCCTCGGTGGCCTTCACGGTGGGGTTGGAGAACATCGTCGTCGTGTCGTCGTACTCGATGAGCTTGCCGGGCTTGCCGGTGCCCTCGATGTTGAAGAACGCGGTCTTGTCGGAGACGCGCGACGCCTGCTGCATGTTGTGGGTGACGATCACGATCGTGTACTCGGTCTTGAGCTCCTCGATGAGGTCCTCGATGGCGAGCGTCGAGATGGGGTCGAGGGCCGAGCAGGGCTCGTCCATCAGGATCACCTCGGGCGAGACGGCGATGGTGCGCGCGATGCAGAGGCGCTGCTGCTGGCCGCCGGAGAGGCCCGACCCGGGCTTGTCCAGGCGGTCCTTGACCTCGTTCCAGAGGTTGGCGCCCTTCAGCGACCGCTCGACGAGGGCGTCGGCATCCGGCTTCGAGATCTTGCTGTTGTTGAGCCGCACCCCGGCGAGCACGTTCTCGCGGATCGACATGGTGGGGAACGGGTTCGGCCGCTGGAACACCATGCCCACCTGGCGGCGAACGAGCACCGGGTCGACGCCGGGGCCGTAGAGGTTGTTGCCGTCGATGAGCACCTCACCGTCGACGTGGGCGCCCGGGATCACCTCGTGCATGCGGTTGAGGGTGCGGATGAAGGTCGACTTGCCGCATCCGGACGGGCCGATGAACGCGGTGACGGTCCGCGGCTCGATCGTGAGGCTGACGCCCTCCACGGCTTTGAACGAGCCGTAGTAGACGTCGAGATCGCGGACTTCGATGCGCTTGGACACGTGGGGTTCCTTCGGGTCGTTTCAGTCAGCAGGCGTGCGGTCAGCGAGCGAGCTTGGGGGAGAAGAAGTGGGAGACGATGCGTGCGACTGCGTTGAGCAGCGCGACGATCAGGATGAGGGTGAGGGCGCCGGCCCAGGCGCGGTCGATGTAGGCCTGCGCGTCGGTGCCGGGGCTCACGTACTGCGTGTACACGAACACGGGGAGCGACATCATCCGCTCCGAGAACGGGTTGTAGTTCATGCTCGCGGTGAAGCCGGCGACGATGAGCAGTGGCGCGGTCTCGCCGATGACGCGCGAGATCGAGAGCATGACGCCCGTCGTGATGCCGGCGATCGAGGTGGGCAGCACGACCTTCACGATGGTGCGCCACTTGGGCACACCGAGGGCGTAGGAGGCTTCACGCAGCTCGTTCGGCACGAGGCGGATGATCTCCTCGCTCGAGCGCACCACGACCGGGATCATGAGGATCGACAGCGCCACCGATCCGGCGAATCCGGATCGCACGCCTTCTCCGAAGAGGAGGGCGAAGAGCGCGTAGGTGGCGAGGCCGGCGACGATCGAGGGGATGCCGGTCATCACGTCGACGAAGAAGGTGATGGCGCGCGCGATCTTGCCGCGGCCGTACTCGACCAGGTAGATGGCGGTCATCAGCCCGACGGGGATCGACATGAGCGCGGCGAACCCGGTGATGATCAGGGTGCCGACGATCGCGTGCAGGGCGCCGCCGCCTGCGCCGACCACGTTGCGCATCGACTGCGAGAGGAAGGTGCCGTTGGTGAGCGTCGGGAACCCGTTGGTGAGCACGGTGAGCGTCAGCCAGATCAGGGGGATGAGGGCGAGCACGAATGCGCCGGTGACGAGCGAGGTGACGAGGCGGTTCTTCGCCTGGCGGCCGCCTTCGACGAGCAGCGCGAGCAGCCAGTTGGCGAGCACGAAAAGCAGCACGCCCGCGATGATGGCGAGGATCCAGTTCATCCCGTCGCCGGAGCTGACCGCCATGAGGGCGGAGGCACCGAGGGTGATGAGGAGCGAGACGGCCAGGATCACCCAGGGGGTCCACTTGGGCAGCTTGCCGGCCGTGTACGTGTTGGCGACGGTGCGGGTCGCGGTGGCGCTGGTCATCAGTTGGCTCCCGAGAATTCCTTGCGGCGCGAGACCGCCCAGCGTGCCACCGAGTTCACGGCGAAGGTGATGACGAAGAGGATGAGGCCGGTCGCGATGAGCACGTTCACGTCGATGCCGTGGGCCTCGGGGTAGTTGAGCGCGATGTTCGCCGGGATCGTGGTGGGGTTCTGCGAGCCGGTGATGATGAAGCTGATGATGAGCGCCGGCGAGAGCACCATCGCCACCGCCATCGTCTCGCCGAGCGCGCGGCCGAGGCCGAGCATGACGGCCGAGATGATGCCGGGGCGCCCGAACGGCAGCACCGCCATCTTGATCATCTCCCAGCGGGTGGCGCCGAGCGCGAGCGCGGCCTCCTCGTGGAGCTTCGGCGTCTGCAGGAAGACCTCGCGGCAGAGGGCGGTGATGATGGGCAGGATCATGACGGCCAGCACGATGGCGACGGTCAGGATGGTGCGGCCCGTGCCCGAGACCGGCGGGGTGAACAGCGGGAACCAGCCGAGGTTCGCGACCAGCCACGCGTAGAAGGGCTGGATGGCGGGGGCCAGCACACCGGCACCCCACAGGCCGTAGACGACCGACGGCACCGCTGCCAGCAGGTCGATGGTGTAGCCGAGGCCCTGCGCGAGGCGGCGGGGCGCGTAGTGGGAGATGAAGAGCGAGATGCCGAGCGCGATCGGCACGGCGATGAGGAGGGCGAGGGCGGCGGCCCACACGGTTCCGAAGACGAGCGGGCCGACGTAGGCCCAGAAGCTGTCCGGTTCGCCCTTGATCTCGGACGGATCGACGAGGAAGGCGGGGAGCGACTGCGCGACGAGGAAGATCGCGACACCGGCGAGCACGACGAGGATGATCCCGCCGGCGGTGAGTGCACCGCCCGAGAACAGGCGGTCGCCGAGGCGCTTCTTGGCGGTGATCCGTGCCGGGGCGGCGGTCATTCGATCCTCGTCAGGTCGGGGGTTTCGTTCAGTGTGTCGGGCTGCGGCCCCCCGTGCAATCCACGGGGGCCGCAGCCCGACATTTGGTGCTGGTGGTCTTACTTGATGGAGGCGACCGCGTCGGCGACCTTCGCCGAGAGGTCAGCCGACAGCGGGGCGGCGCCCGCCGCGTCGGCGGCGACCTGCTGGCCTTCTTCGCTCGTGATGTAGCCGATGTAGGCCTTCACGAACTCGCCCTTGGCCGCATCCGCGTACTCGGTGCAGACGATGCTGTACGAGACGAGCACGAGCGGGTAGTGGCTCGGGTCGGTCGTGGTGCGGTTGAGCTTGAACGCGAGGTCGTTGGCCTCGCGGCCCTCGACGAGCGGCGACTCCGCGACGACCGCGGCAGCGGCCTCCGGGGTGAAGGCGACGAACTCGTCGCCGACCTTGATCTTCGCCACGCCGAGCGAGCCGGCCTTCGACGCGTCCGCGTAGCCGATGGTGCCGACACCGTTGGTCACGGCGTCGACGACACCCGAGGTGCCCTGGGCGCCCTCACCGGTCTGGTAGGGGAACGGGTCGGCCGGCTTCTCGGTCCACACGTCGGGGGCGACCTGGTTGAGGTAGTCCGCGAAGTTCTTGGTGGTGCCGGAGTCGTCCGAGCGGTGCACGGCGG